>JAALLO010000131.1_pt1 | contig 20296 bp, 19 predicted proteins | sample 7245941 | NCBI WGS metagenome assembly JAALLO01 (sample SAMN13049198, study PRJNA578106) | oil field metagenome | isolation source: filtered produced water from oil reservoir A2 | place: USA:offshore Texas | collected 2016 | reverse complement strand
ATCGTATGTAGTAGATGTAACACTGCCTAACCACTCCATCATCAAATGTCTATGATCTCCACTTCCAGCAGTGGTTTCTGTACTTCCTCCTCCACTTGCTGCACCTGTAGAGTATGCTCTGAAAGGTTCTAGTTTAAATCTAAGTAAAACTTTATTTATACTTTTAGTGTTAGAAGGTATATATATATTTAACTTTAAGGGATGCGTTGAATCAACATTATCTGCCTTGCCTTCTTGCCAAGTTTGTAATATACCATCTTCATCAAGTATAGTCTTATTTCCAGATGAATCTTTTAACAGTAAACCATATTTCCCTCCGCCTAAATCTCCGAGTTTTACTCTTTCATTGTTAGATAAATCTAAAACTTGAATACCATTATCTGTACTTATAATAACCCTATTATAGAAAGTATTTTGTTGAACACTATTATTGGCTTTAGTTACAGCACCATTCCAATCTGTTGCACTATCTATTAAGTCATCTGTAATTTTTTCACCGCTATCACCAACAGATATTTGATTAGCAGAAACAGTACAAAATGCACCAAGTTTACCGAATATTTTTTCAGCTATTACTCCCTGTGGACTTATTGCAACGTCAGCAGTTTGAAACCCATCAGTGGTTAAAACTATTAAATTATTAAGAATTCTAATTTGCTCTAGATCATTTGTTGTATCTTTACAAATTATACCTCGCTTACTAACTTCAATATTTTGATTATTCCCTGCTAATGCCTTTTGAGCAGTTAAGTTTAATTCGCTGTTTATATAATTTAACAATTCACTTCTTTCGCCACTATCCTCATATCTACCAAATTTAAATCTATTAATATCAAGTGAAGTAGTAGTTGATATTGTATTTTCTAAGATTTCTTCTAAAGCCATATTGGGGTCATTTAAACTAGATTTGTTACTAAACTTTAAAGATAAATTATTATTTTCAACATCATGAGTATAATTAATTAATCTCAATTCTATATCAATATTAAACTTTGAATAATTGATGTTTATGATGTCCCCAACACGCAATTTATCCCAATCATGTTGACACTCAACAATATTTAAAAAATCAACCACACCTATTTCAAATTCAACAGGGGGTTGATTGATTCTTGACAATATTTTATAACCTTCATTGTATAATTCTTCTGCATCAATATATGTATTGTCTATATAGTCACGTTCAAATATAAAATTATCTAATTCTTTAATTTGGTCAGAAGTAAAATTATTTTCTACAGTTATTTCATTACGAAGTGTTTGAATGCTTGCATTAGTCGAATCAATATTATTTTGAACACTATCAATTTCTGATTGTTTGTTTTGAATTTCAATTTCTTTATTAGCAATATCTTGATTAATTTGAGTTAAATCTTCTCCAGCTTGAATCTTGGCATCCTTGGTGTCTTTAAGAACTTCTAATTCTGCTTCTAATATATCCAGTTCATCTTGTTTAATTGCCAACTGATTGATATAAGTGTTTAAGTCACTAAGTAAACTTTTAAATTCTGTTTGTTTGGTTTGTAGTAAATTATCATAATTATCTAATGCGTTTAACAAACCCTGACTCATATAATCTATATTGCGAAAATAAGACAAATTATCAATATAACTTGTTCCAACAGGATTAACAGAATGTATTGATAATCCATCTTTTCCATATAAATTTAATCTTGTAACCACTTCATCAAAATCGATGCTTTCTCCAAATGTTTTAATATAATTTTCTTCTGATATAAATAAACCTTTATTAATGCCCAAACTATCTATTTTTTTTACATTTATAACTTTGTTAATAGTATCAAATTGAAAAATACAGTCAAAACTATGCTGGACATCACTTAACAAAAAGTCTAATATAGACTTCATATCAACTTGAACATCTCTAAACTTACTATTTATTTCTTCGTCAACAGTACCTATAGACCATGAAGGAATTAGTGAAACAACATAATTTAAAATTCCACTATTTGTAAAGTCTTCTAATGTAGGATATAACTCCGAGGGTGTGTAACTAGAAATTTCATCTGGTGTTCTATATATTTTTTTTACACCACTAAAACTTCTAATATTTTTCTTTGTAAGTTGATGTGATAAGTCTAAACATTCTACGTGTCTAAATCTTTTTTCACTACTAATTCTGTTAGTTTTATTAATAATATAGTATTCTTGATAAAATATAGTACCATCTTCTTCGTTTATCAATTCTAATAAAATAAGATATTTCCCTTTAACAATATCAAAATATGGTGATTCTATCGAAATATCAAATGATAACTCATTTGTAGAAGCTAAATAAGGAGTATGTATAATATTATATACATCTTCTAAAATAGCAACTGGCTCTTTGTTTGGTTTGCATAATGTTAACTGATATTTAGGTGGCTTACTATATAACTGCAATAAATCAATTAGCATTTAATCACCTCACCTTAAACTGCAATAGGATATTGACTCCTAAACTGTAAAGTACATTTACCTGTAACTTTAATTTGATTAACACCATAAATCAATCTTAAAAACTGTTTATTGGTCAAATTAGACAATCTATATAAACCTGTATCACTTATTATATGCTTAGTAGCATTATTAACATAAACAGTTTCATTAGTTTGTAAATTTGTAAATTCAAATACTCTACCACCATCGGATAGATTTTCTAACTTTACAGATGTTGAATCATCTTGTAATTGAAATTCTATTTCTGGATAATAATATTTTTCTATGTTGGATTTATTTGATAACTCAATGATAGTGCTTGTTGTGTTGCCACTTAAATCAAATTTTTGAATAGATATAGGACTCCACGCATGAGGAGCATCACACTCAAACTGAATTTCAGCATATCCTTGATTTAAACTATTATTATAAAATTTTGGATTACCAACAGCTATACATTTAAATATGATATTTGGTGTATCTAAAGAAATGAATTCTTTATAAGTATTTTGAAATAACCATTTTATAATTTCTTGTCTTTCTTTATAAGTCCAAGAAGTTTCTTTGGCTAATATAACAGTAAAACTTAAAACGTCTTCTTCTAACCCATAAAAATAAGGTTTTTTGCGACCTTTTATTTTTTCTTTAATTGTCATACGAGGAACACCAAAATTTTGCTCAAAAAAATCTGTGTTTAATTTAATTAACTTTAATCCATACATATCTTCACTATCTATACCATCAAAAGTAAAAGCAGTGTTAATAAATGGCATTTAACCACCTCACCTAGAAAAATAAGAAAAACGGTTAGAATTGTGTTCGTCTAACCGTTGCAAATTTTCCATTTTTATTCAAAATATTAATTATTTTATTTATGTTATTATCCATTTTATCTGTAACCTTACTTACTATAGAATTATCTAAATTCCCTTCTACGTTAATTGAAGCATCGATAGTTATATTACCTACACCTGCTAATTGTGTTTTAGGAATATTTATAGTTGGTGTAAACCAATTGTTATACAACTTATCAAGCTGTTTTGGTGGTACAAATAATTCACCCTTTAATGCCTTAACTATTTTTTCGTGTTTTGGTTTGAGTGGTTTACCACCTATAAAACCACCTTCATGTTTTACTTCAAAATCTCCACCACCTGTATGAATAATTGTTCCTTTCGGTAATTTTTCTTTATCTTTCGTCACACCATCCTTAATAATTACAGTTGTTTTTGTTCCATCTGGCAAAGTTGCGGGAACTTCATATTCTTTACTATCATTAACCCCCGCTATTATATTATTAGAACTTGTACTAGAAATTTTTGTTTCAGGATGTTTTGCATACTCGATATCTTTAAATTCTTCAAGTGTTTTTTTCGCTTTTTTTAATTTTTGAAGAAACTCATTTTCTATTATATCTCCTAAACTAGACCATCCATCACTAAAATTCTTTTGAAATTCACTGAACAATGCCATTATGTTTTCAAAATTACCACTCATTATTTCTTCACGTGCTTTGGTATACAATTTTTCATTTTCTAGTTCCCTTTCAAGAGTTTCTTTGTGTTTTTCGTATTCACGTTCTAATCTGTTTCTTATTCTTTCGTATCTTTCATATTCTCTGCGTTTTAATTTTTTAATATGATTTTTATAATCATTAAGTTGTTCTTGTAAATTGTTACGCCTAATATCACGTTCACGATTGTTTTTTAATTCAGTAATTTTTTCTTCTTGTTCAGCTAATTGTTTTTCCAATTCAATACGTTTAACTTTTGCTTCTAAACTATTATCTAAAGCCAATTCATTTAATTTTAATTGAATTTCATTTGCTTTTTCACGTTCTTCTTGAAGATTTTTAAGAAAATCTTCTTCAGCATACTGATCTTCTAATTTTTTTAATTTTTCATTGATATAACTTTCATATTCCCTTAAATCTTCTTCATATAATTTGGTGCGTCTTTTATGCCTTTCTTCTAATTTTTTTAAATCTTCGTTGTATTCTTGTTCTAATAAGTTAAGTTTTTTCTCTATGTTTTTCTTATACAAACTTACTATTTCATTTTCAATATCTGCTATCAAAGATATTTTTTCTCTTTCTAATTTTTCAATTTCTTTATTGATATTTTTAATAACTTTTAAATTGTTTATTTGTTCACTATCTAAGGAAATGATTTCTAATTTAGTTCGATTTATAGCATCACCTAATTCTTGATACTGTTTAATCAAATTAGCCTGCTTATCAGTATATTTTTCTTGATTATATCTAATTATTTCGCCAGCTTTATTGAATTCAACTAAATTTTTAATTTGTTCTTTAATTTTACTTCTTTCTTTTACACGTTCACTATTTAAGGCTCTCAAGGCACTTTGCAACTGTTTATATTTTTGTTGTTGTTCATTTAAAATACGAATTTTATCTTGATTTGATAAATTTTCATCTTCAAGTAAAAGTTTGTTTTTTTCAATTTGTTGATTAAGTGCTTCAATGTTTTCTGTAAAAATTAAATAAGTGTCAGAAAGTTGAATAAGATTATCTTTAGTAGATTTAGATGATTTTTTAAACCCTATATTACTAACGTTTACTTCAAAGTTATTTAAAAATCTTTTAGCATCTCGTACCTTTTTAGCAGTGTCATACAATTCTTCAAGCTGTGATTGTGCCCTGGTTAAGCCAATAGTGCCTTGTACTTGTGATAATTTTTGCCTAACAAAATCCAATCTAGTTTGATTTACAGTATCAATCATTTGTACTTCTAGACCACATATTTTAGCTTTTGCTTCTAATGATCTTTTCAATGCTTCTACTTCATTTTGCAAACTTAGCTTTGTTTGTTCTAATTGTTCATTTTTTATTTTAATTAAGGTTTTTTCTAGTTCGCCTCTGTCATTTAAAACACCTAATAGTTGTGGGTATGTTTTTGCTAACCCTATAATACTTTCTTTATTATATTCTTCATTTTCAGAAACATCTTGTAAAGCAGAATTAATATTTTTTAAATTATCCAATCCACTATCTAATTTGTTTTCAAAGTTAGTATATGCTTGAGTTAAATCGCGTAGAGTTCTACCTGTTTCATCAAATTCTACAGTTACACGCTTTAAACGATTCTCAAGCTCATATAAATCTTTATCAACCCTGTCAACAGTAGTTCCATATTTTTTAAATTCATTTTCAATTTCTTTTGTTTTGTTTTTATACTTTTGAACACTCATAACATAATTACTATACTCGCCTTTGCCTACAGTTGGAGATATATAATTTTGTTTCTGAAATTCTTTTTGTTTTTTTATCACTTCTTCATATTTTCGCTTTAATTCCTTTAATTTATTAATTCTAATTTTTAACTCTCTTTCATTGCCATTTTGAATTAAATCATTTATCACCTTTTGTTCTTCTTTAAATTTAGCTGCCACTTCTTTAGCCTCAATAACTCTTTTTCTATAAACAACATAAGCTGAAGTTAAAGCTGTAATAGCCGCTGTAATTCCAAAAATCACAGGTGCCGACAAACCTAAAACGCCAATAGCTCCTGCCCCAGCTAAAGTAGCACTTGCACCAGTTGTAGCTAATACGGCACTTTTGAATCCAATTATAGCTGTTCCTAAACCTGTTACCGAAGCAGCTAAAACATCAATATTTTTTATAGCTTGTTGAGTAGAATCAATAAGTTTTGTAAAAAAGTTTATAATAGAAATAAATGTATCACTTTTGAATAATATAGTATCAAATAGAGATTCTAGTGAATTTTTCAAATCATCTATTGCACCTTCAAAACTTCTTGCTTTTTTATCGTTTAATTCCATTATTTTTCCTTCGGAATTAAGTGCCAACTCACTTCTTTTAATAATTTGTGGAAATGATTCCATAAGCGTATTAAACACCTTGCGTTGCCTAGTTCCAGCAATTAAATAACCTAATTCTGCTTGTTGAACTGAAGTAAGTTGCTTATAAACTTTACTTAAATCATATAATACATCAAAACTATCACGAAATTCACCATTTCCATCTCTTAACCTAACTCCAACCTTATTTAAAGCTGTTTCAACTTTAGATATTTCTTCTGCTGATGCATCAGATACACGTGTTAATCTACTTAAAATAGTAGTTAAACCAGCAGCTAAAGTAGAACCAGCCAATCTACTTTGTTCATTTAAAGTAGCAATGGTCGCTAAGAATTCATTGTATTGAAAACCTGCATCTGCTGCCACTGAACCTGCACGTGCTACTGCTTGTGACATATTAAGAATTGAACGTTTAAATTCTACGCCCGTAGTAGCTGCAATTGAAACTAATGCATCACCTAAATCACCAGCATTTTCAGAACTTAATCCAAATTGAAAAATTAAACCTTGAAGTACATCAGCCATCTCGCTAATTGAAGCACCAGTTAAATTTGCAAGCGCAATAGTTGTTTCAGTTTTTAGATTAACACTTTCAATTGTTTCATTAAGATTTACAAAAATTTGATTAGCTTCCATAACTTTATGAACAGATGTGTTTAAACTTTCAGCAAATTCAAATGACTTATTTTTTAAACCTTCAAATTGTTGTTCTGTTAAATCCATTGTATATGATATGTTAGTCATTGCTTTATCAAGCAAATATATGTCGTTAACACCACTAGCAATTAATCTAAATGTTCCAGAAATAAGTTTACCAATTAAATACCATTGGCTAAATTTAGAAATAGCATTTACTATACTTGTGTTAAATAGGTCAAATCCTTTTGCAGCTTCTTTAGAGTTTTTAGAAATACTTTTCATGGAATCGTTTAAATTTTTTGACCCAATTGTTATATCTGTTGATTTAACTTTGTTTTTTAATTTTGCTAATTCAGAATTCAAATGATTAAAGTCAATATTTACTTTTATTTTTAATGAATCAGCCACAATTTTTTCACCACCTTTTAAACAATAAAAAAAGACCTAAAAGGTCTTAATTATTATTTGGATTATTTACAACTAAAAACTGTTTAATTTCATCTAAGGTATTTGACATTTCATTAAGAATTTTATTATCTTGCGTTTCTTTAAACTGATTATATTGCTTTGCTAATTTTTTAATTAAATCATAATATGCTTGCTTTTTGTTATCAAGATTATATTTTTCATACTTACCTAAAAATCCTGTTTTTTCATTAATTTTATATGTTTTAACTTCTATATTAGCAGAAGATTCTTGTAATAATTTTACCCCTTCTTTATAAAATTCTTTATCTTCAATATCTTCAGGTAACTCCATTTTTTCAGCACACCCTACAAACCCTATTAACATTACAAAAACTAAAAATACTGCTAAAATTTTTCTCATATTCCCAAACCTCCACGAATATAATATAGTTTAACTATATTATACCCATATGTTACAAAAAATAAAAGTGTGCAGTTTAATTTGCACACTTAAATTTGTTCTAATAATATAAAACCCGAATCAAATAGATATGTATTTCCTTGATTATCTTTAATTTCCTTAATACATCTAGTGAACACACCTTCTTTGACGTCAATTAATACATCATAATCTTCATCATCAAATTCTCCACAAGCTGATAAAAACTTCAATTCTTTAAAAGTTGCCAAGTCGTAACCATCAATAATTTCGTCAGCAAACAAATAGTCATTAGATTTTCTGTCTACCAATAATTTCTTCAAATTTTTCATTGTAAGTGCCCCCTTTGAAGTTCACGAAATTAAATTTTAGGGGGGTAGTCAAAACAAATATATTGTAGAACATCGAACATACGTTCCGACTTTAAAAAATATCCGCACTAAGGTATACTATAAATAGAATGTATTTTTGTTATTTTGAAACCTATGTAACATATATTTATATTGACTACCCATAGATACCAGTGGTAATAAATCTTTGGCGGGAAATATTTACCACTGGTAATCTAGTACCATTATATTAAAATTATTTTAATAAGTCAACCCCTTTATTAAAAAAATTTTAATTACATAATAAAAATGATTGGGGATTACAATGTTTATATTCAACGATCAACTTATCAAAGAAAGATTAGAAGAAAAAGGACTTTCACAAGCTGAATTTGGTGAAAAAGTGGGGTTGAAACCAGCATCAGTTACACGTATGCTTCAAAATAAACAAAAAACAATTAGCTTAGAAATTGCTTATGAAGTTTGTAAATTATTGAATATTAAAATAGATGAATTAATTATTGATGATAATCCCAATAGTTATAAAATAGAAGAGCAAATAACACTAGATAATTTGTATAATATACAAAATGAAATACAAGAATTTTTCGATAATATTATATATAAACTAGAAATTTGGAAAGATATTATTGAAAAAAGTAAAATTGTAAAAGATAAAGATAAATAAAATAACGGTTTTGTTTATTATTTATCGCTACTTTTGTTCATTAATTCTTTAATCTTATCTCTAATTTCAGCTTTTGATTTTGGTTTTATATATGAAGACCTAGTAGTTTCAATTGACTTATGGTTTGCAAGACTAGCAGCAAGTTCGATGTTATTAGTCTTTTCGGTTATTAGATTAAGAGTTGTTTTTCTAATACAGTAAATATGAAAATCATCTAAGCCAATAACTGTACCCATTTTTCTTACTCTTTCTTGTATGGTTGAACGACTCATTTTTCTATATTTCCCACTATATTTACTTATAAAAAATGCATCTAATTCTAATTTATCTAATTCATTTTTTCTTAATTCTAACCATTGTTCTATTAACTTTTTAGTATCTTCAGAAAACGCAACTTCAACTCTATAGCCACGCTTTTCTCTTATATTTTCAAATATCATATTTTCCATGTTTAAAGAAGATATAGTTAATTTTTCTATAGCACCAATTCTATTAGCCGAATCTTTTGCTATATACCAAATTAATTTATCTTGTATATCAAATCTATCATCTTCATCTAATGTCTTTTCAATTTCAGCTATTTGTTCTTCAGTTAAAAAATAAGAATTAATGATTTTTTCTTCAGTAGCACCTTTCATTCTATCAAGTTTTTTATCAAATGGATGTTTATCAATATAACCACGTTTTAAACTCCATAAATAAAAACTAGATACTGCTGAAAGTTTTGTATTAATAACTTTTTTATTGTTATATAACACATCTTGACAAAATGCTATAAAACCTTCCATTATATCTATTGCATTTTCCATAAATTCTTCACTGTAAAGACTTATATTATCCCATTCTTCAGCTAAATAAACAAGAAATTGTGTCATATAATTTTCATAAACTTTATAAGTTGTATTTTTTACCTCTTTATTTTTTATAATGTTACTTTTAAGATATTTTTCATATATTTTTAAATTTTCTTTACTAATTAACTGTTTCTTTTCCTTAGTAAAATATCTAACTTTTTTAACTTTAGCCATTTAATCACCATCGTACATTATAATTTTGTTAATACCCTATACAAAAACGAAATTAATTTGAAATAATTTCATCTTTGTATAGGGTATTAACCCCTATTCAGCATCTATACCATATTTTTTTAGTTCTTCTTTTAGTTTTTTTACATGACCCTTGTTTTTTTCTAATTTTTTTACTGTATTTTCCATATAAGGTCTTGAGTGCATCCAAGGATAATCATTATTATTAAAAATATTAGGCACATGACCTTCATGAATCCAATAAGGTAATTCTTTACTAACATCTTCACCTGTTACAATACTTTCAAAATCCATTAAAGATTCATCATGCTCAATACTAATTTTCATACTGTTGGCTGTATTTTTTTCTTCTTTTGCAACTATTGAATTTTTTAATTTTTCTGTTCTTGGATATTGTGTGGGTTTATAAGAATAAACATCTTCATCAACTTCTTGTTTTGTTTCTTCAACTACATATTCTCCTACATTTTTAAAACTCTCTTTTACACTATTTTTAATATATTTTTCTAAAACTGTAAGAGAATTAAAACTTGGCATAAAAATCACTTCCCATATTTACAAAATTATGGTATTATTTAATTAGAAGTTTCACGTTCCCAATCACCATACAAGCAGGTTTTAACCTGCTTTTTATTTTTCAAATTTTGCCTTTAGTTTTTCATACAATTCTCTTTCTTCTTGCTCTTTTTTAGTTTCTTCTTCTGATTTATTTTCTTGCAATACTTTTTCCAACTGTTCTTTTGGTAAATTAGCTAGATTTTCAATGTTTTTTATAGTTTTGTTAACAATAGATTGTATAATATCTGTTATTTCAAGTGTAACAAGTTCAAGTATTTCTGATGGGTCATTTAATATTTCTTCAACTAAATCATCATTTTCATCAAGGTCTAAATCAATATTCGTTAACATAGGTATTAATTTTAATAGTACAAGTTTTCCATCTATTTCAATTTCTTCATTTTTATCTAATTTATCTAAAAACATTTGTGTTATTTGATTTTGCTGCTCAGGTGATGGATTATAAACTTCTACAGCAAATTCACCTTCACCAAATGTTTTTCTTATTTTTTTTCTTTTTAAATCTGAAAATTTAACACTCATTAATAATCCTCCCTTTAGTTAAAAATAGTCTTTTATTTAGATTCAAAAATACAAATAAAAAAATAGGGTAGAAATTACATTCTACCCTTAATCACTATTACTTAGCTTCATCATTTAATTTAACTATATCAACAAATTCTTTTTCGCCATTTGCATTTAATATTGTATAACAATCACAAGTAAAATCTAATTCTGTTGCTGAATCAGAACTCATTGTTAATTCAAAATTAGGTTGAACTTTAGCTTTATGAATTGTAAAGCTCACAGGAAATAAAGTTCCTTCAACATCATCATTTACAAGACCTCTACCAGTAATTTTAATAAATTGTGGGAAATCTTCAGCAGTAATTTTAATATTTTCTGCATTTATACCTGATGTATAATCATAAAATACAATAAACTTAGTTCCTTCTGGTGCAGTAGTTGCATTTAATGTTATTGTAGTGCCAGAAATACTATACTCATCTTGATTTGCTGGATCACCTGCTATTTGTTCTGTTCCTAAATCTCTTTCACCAACTAACTGATATACTTTTAAAGTACCAGTTATTGGTGTTTGAGATAATGTTATAGTATTACTAGCATCTGCTGTTAATATTTCTTTCATTGGGGCAGTTGTAGCACCTTTAGTTATATCTTTTCCTAATTTAACTGCCAATGCTTTAATATCAATTATTGGTAATGTAGCAGCAAAAGTACAATCTTTTGTGTGGTCAATACTTATTATTTTAAAATTTCCTTGACCACCACGAATATCCAATCTTTCAGCACTTGTATTAATATTTGTTTGTGTTGCATAATCTACGGTGAATAAAATATCACCACGACCAGAAGATACATATTTTTCAACAGTAAAATCAAGCACTTCTTTCACCGCAAATGTGTTACTCATAATTATCACTTTCCTTTCCTATACTTTTTAATTAAATAAATATTATTTAGCTTATTAATCATCTAATTCCACAACATAGTTCATCATAGCTTCATAAACTTTTTGTGGAATTAAGTTTTTATATTGATTTGCTATTTCTTTTATAATTAATTCTTTATTCTTTTTATAACAATTAAAAGCATCTTCTACCGAAGTAAATTTACCTAAATGTTTAGATTTCCCATTACCTATTGAACATTTTGCTTGATAATTATTATTTTTTTATCATAAGTAATTCCTATAGGCAAACTGCCTCTTTTTGACTTACAATTAATAAATAAAGTATTAATATTATTTGGTACAAACACACAAGTTTCAGGTGCATATATCGTATTTCCTTTACAAAGAATATCCTTATCGAGACACATTCTTTGACATTCTATTTCATAGTAATTTTCATCATACCATTTAGCAAAGTTTTGAAAATTATGTCATTCTTCACAAACACTACACTTTTTATATGTTGGATATTTTTCAATTTCTTTTATTGAATAACATCTTTTCAACATATCTTTCCACGTTTGATATTGTGGTGTTACTTTTTCATTATTATATGTTTTATATTTACCTTCTCCCAAATATCCAATATTATATACTGTTCTATCATAAGGATTGCTCACTTTTCCCTTTATAAACTCACCATATCTAGTTTTACAAATATAACCATTTTCAAACCTAACTGTAATATCTGTTGCATTTTTATAATCAACTATCCTTTACTACCATTATTATTAATTCTAGTTTCACCAAGTCTTTTGATGGCTAATTGTTGATAATATTTACGTCTTTCTCTATTACTCAAATTCAACTTCCTTTCTGCTTTAAGGATAAGCATACCTCAGTTTGTTTTTTTCTATTCGTTTTCTATCTTTGAGCTATAATGTTTTATTTTTTTTTTACCTTCTTCGCCTAAAGTGCCACTAACTAAAGCGTTCATATTGACTTCATAATCATCAATTTTTTGCAATCTCATATATTGTTCTATTATTTGAAAATAACTTAAATCATGTATGTTTAATTGATTAATAGATGGGTGTCTAGCACATACAGACGACATTATTTCTAAAAAACCAATGCTATCTTTCTTTTTAATTTTTTGCTGCATTTCTTTTCTAAGCTTTCTAGCTCTTTTAAGCATTTCCTCTGCGACTTTATTGGCAGGTTTGTAATCATCTATTTTCTTATCCATGTGATGCATTATCTTAATGGTATCCATAAATAAATTTATATTTTTGTTATTAATACAGTTTTTATCAAAATAAAAAGTATTAAATTTAAAATAAATATTTTCAGTTTTTTTAAAAAAAGAAACAAAAGTCATAAATTCTCTAATAATATCTTCTGTCTTAGTTATATTATTAAAAAAACTATCTTTATCTTCGTCATACAAATCTATAAATTTGTTAAACATATAAATATAATAAATCAACCCAACATTGATTTCTTTTATTTTAGGACAATAAAGTTCACCAATTTCTTCGTCAATATAAATACTATAACCTAAAAATAGATTCAGTTTTATATATGATTTTAAGGCTTCATTCATAATATCAACACCTTAATTTAGATCACAAACTTCGTACCTTAAAAAGTATCCAGTATAATTATCATTGATAGTTAATTCATCACCATAATCAAACAACAATTTACCTATAGCAATTCTTTTCCCATTTAATACATTTTCAACTTCATTCATTAAACTAAAAATACGGGAACCATCATAAATTGATACTAAACTTTTATGACATAAAATATTTACATATAGATACCCTATTTTAAATTTATCATTAACTCTTTTAAATTGCCTAAAACTTACAGTCAAATAAACATTTGCAGAATCATCAGTAGGGGGAACATAGGTATATGGAAATACTTTAGCATGAATCAAATCGTAAGGGTTTGACAATGGTGCCTCGTGCAATGCGCTTTGTGTATTATAATAAATCAACTTGCTTAGATTTTCTGATTCAACTAAGCTTGCAAGAACTTCTCCCATGTATTCATTCAGTTTTTCAAACCTTCCATTTTTAATAAAAACCACCTCCGATTAGTGGTTAGAATGCATTTGTTACATAAATAGTTTTATTATATTCATTTGTTCCATCATTAGCAGTAAGCACTACACTACCCATAATTTCACCTTTAAGAGTTATATTTCTACTGTCCTGACTAACAATGCTAACATTTGAATTAGAAATAGACCAAGCTACATCAACATCAATAGTGTATATCTCTTGATTATGAAGCTTAATAGTATCACTACCTTGTATATCAGCAACAACAGCTTCTTGATAATTAGCAATATTTAAATCTAACCTATCACTTTCTTGCAAGAAGTCTTTTTTCATTGTTAAATTAATCAGTCCTGGTTGTGTAAGGAAATCAACTTTAGTGATTTTATAAATTGCATTCTCACTATTATCAAAAATAAATCTATCATCCAATTGAATTTTTATAGTATCGTTATTTTTAGGTATGATAATTAAAATTTGATCTTCAGATAAACTCAAATATTTGGTTTCATCAATACCATCTGAAGTAGAAGAAGTTCCATTAAGTAAAATACAAGGAGTTGACTTTTCTTCTAAGTTTTCATCTTGCCAATTAAGGGTATTGTTGCATTTCATAATTTTGCAAGACTTGTAAAAGATTTTATTATCTACATCTGTAATATTAATATAATACTCACTATCAAATTCAATAATACTTCCACGTGATATAGTAGTATCAAGAGCAACTAATAACTTTCTTAACTCTTTAATTTCATTATTGTCATCCAAATGTTGGACTACGCCTTTATAATCAATTTTATCAATTAAAATATCTTTGGCTTCCGGTGAATTGTTAAGAATTTCATTAAATCCATCTATAGCATATTCATCAATAATTTCTTTCTCGAAGCCACTGTAATAATTATTATTCATCAAATACCAATTACTAGGCATACTATCACGCCCTATTCATAAAAACTATTAGGTTTCATCTTATTCATAATTTCAGCTATTTCACTATTTAAACTTTCAATAGTCTTATTTATATGACCTTTACTATCTGCCATCCCTGTTAATTTTATATCTTTGCCTATGATATTGTTTAGTTTTAATATTTTATCTCTTTCGCGATAAAGATAGTATTTATACATTAATTTACCTAATAGATTTATTTCTGTTTGTTTTAAATCTTCTAATATTTCTTCATTAACACTATCCCATGTAAGCTCATACAAATCTAAAGAAAAATCACCTATGGCAGATAAAAAAAATTGTTTTTCAAGGTCAGCATCTAAAGTTGTTTTAGATTGAAATTGTGAGTGGAAACTATTTTGTATCAATATATAAGGGGTCGACATTAATTACCCCTCCTTTATTCATCAAACTTTAAACCAGTATATTCTTCAATGAATTGTATTTTTTCATAATCATTTAATTTTATACTTTTTGCAACATCAATTAACATAGCCTTTTCTGCATTTGTAACTACATTTTCTTTAATATATTTCTTAAATGTACCCATAGTTTTGTAGTTAAGTATTTTCTCTATCTTCTCTTTAGTTAATATATTTTGTTCTTCTTTTGTATCATCAGACTCAAATCCTACCAAAACTCTAGTATCTTTATCATCTATAAAAATTTTAGCATGACTGCCTTTCTCATCAACTCCAACAAAAAATGGGTTTTTATTATAAACCTGTGCTTGTATTTCAAGTCTTTCTAATCTAGTGCGACCTTTAGCTGGAATTCTTACATCACCATGACCTTCAAGTCTTTTAAAATACAAGTCCCAGGCACATAAATTTTCAACCCACACCCTTTCTTCCATACTAATATTCTTCATATAATACCTCCCTTTTTAAAATCAAATAAAAAATAGGGGTTAATAATCAACCCCTATTTAGCTTATTATAATGTTGGTACAGATAAACTTGAATCTACACAAAGACCTATTTCATGTACACGACTATCAGGAACATCTGCACCAATTTCCATATCAAATCTAGTTATCTCAGTACCAGAAATTATATCTTGTGCAGTCATTGAAGTTAATCTGCCACGTCTGAAAATTTGAAGTGGTGCTACTTGACCCTGTGGAACTACAAACAATAAACCTTCTGGTAAATAAGTTTCAAAGTTATCACCTGTACCATTTAATCTATTCACATCATATTCGTTTGGAAGTTCTACAACTGGTGCACCATTGTAAGTTGTTAATAACCCAGTTTTTCTTATTTCTTCCATAACTGCCTCAGATAATAAAACTGCTTTAGTATCAGTAGGGTCAGCCTTAAATCCTGCAAAATCATTTAACTGAGAAACAACAGCATAATCGCCCATTAATGCAGGTCTACCAAATCTTCTAACCTTTTTAATTATATCGTCTACACCTGTTTTAGTAAGACCTGCATTTTCATTATAATATTTTACGCCAGTAGCGTTTTTAATTTTGCTATATAGTACATAAATTACATAATTCATAGCTTGATTCATCATGTGAACTTTTACTTGTTCCATACCTTCAGAAACTTTATCTAAATTACCACTAGCAACTTCTCTGTAATCAACAGCATAACCACTAGAAATTGTTTTAGTATTAATTGGATATTCTTCCCAATTAGTTACTGCAAAAGGTACATCTCCATGTGTAGCTTGGAAGTTGCTTCTTATAGATTCATGTTTGTAAGTTTTAACTCTTGGTTGTTCATTGTAAGGAATATCTTTAAAAGTTCCCATAAAATTAAACAACTGAATAACTTTTGTTAAATGTGGCTCTATAACATATCTTTGAATAGTATTAAATTCTGCTTTAGCATTAAAATCTCCTGCCATACTTTTTTGTGCAAGTTCTTTTACTTTGTCCATTACTTTATCAACAGTCTTATTATATTTGGTAACATCTTTTCCTTCAACAATTGCTGAAAAAATTTCAACAATAGGTGATTTTTCATTTAACTTTGGATTTACTAAACAATCAGAATCTTTTTTAACAACCCTTGTATTCTTTTCAAAATACATATTATAATACCTCCTATTTTTTTATATTTTTATTATTTATTAAGCTACTACAACTTTACATAAAACACCTTTGTCACCAAAAGTAGTTTTCTCAACAACTTCTAAATTAATAGCATAGCTTGAAGCCACTATTGCTTCACCATCAGCTTTTATCCATTTACCACCATTCCCTGCATTATCAGTTTCATTAGCAGGTACTAAAACATCACCTATAGCAACAGTACTCAAATCAGTAACAATTACTCTATAATCTAACTCAATAAGTAACTCATTAGCATCTGCTAAATAATCGGCTCTTACATACTCTCCAGTTTGAACAACAAAATCTGCTTTGTTTTCAACTTCTGGCTTATCAATAATATTTGAAACAATATAAGGTTTGCCTTGTGCGGCAGCTGCGTCTGCTGGTACTGAAGCTGTTTTATTAGCTTCATCAAGTACAACAACCATACCTGGATAAACATTAGATTGCGCTTTGCATCTTGGATTATTTCTTACTTGCTTGTAATAACCTATTGTTAAAGGTTTAAACATAATAAAATTCCTCCTTGTTTATTATTTTATATTTTTGTTTTAATAAATATCATCTTCGGTGATTTCTTGTGAATTAGTTTCATAAATATCACCGTAAATATCTTCAATTTTAGAATTTTGTTCAGCAGAAACTTGTTTTTGTCTTTGTTCTAATACTTTTTTAGCTATTTCAGCATTAATTTCATTAATAATCTCATCTAACAACTCTTTAGAAGGCTCAACGTTAAACTTTTCAACCTTTTCTTTGACACAAGATTTTTCATCATCATTAAATTTTTCTAATTTAGAATTTAATTCATTAATTAATTTTTCTTTTTCAACTTTTTCTTTGTATTCTTTTAATTCATTAAACTCAGACTTTAAAGTTTCTAATTCACCTTCCTTTGCTTTAAGTTGTTCTTCTACAGTTGTAATTTTTTCATTAAGCTCATTAATTTTACTTTCTCTTTCTTCAACTATAGAATTTAATTCAGTAATTTTAACATCTTTTTCTTTAATGTCATTTTTTAACTGATTAATTTCATTAGTTTTAGTTTCAAGTTTTTCATTAAGTTCAATTATAGTTTTGTTATCAGGCATATTCCCTTTAACCTCCTTGTTTTTATTGTTTTTATTTAATTCTAAAACAACCGCTGAATCATCAGCGGGTTCTATACCAAGAATAGCATGACCAGTATAATCGTAAATTTTTGGAACTCTACCTTTTTCTTTCCATCCATCTTCATATATAATATTTTCATAGCCTTCTTTTGCACAAATTTCTACAGATGATTCAGGTAAATCACCATCATACATTTTAGCCTTTAGCCATTTGACAAATTTAGGATATCTTTGTTCATATATATACCCTTCACCAATTAATACTCTTATTGTTTTTCCATTTACTTCAATATCATCTATATAAGCATTTTCAAAAGCACCGACAACAACAGAATATTCAAAAACTGGTTGCCCATCTTTGATTCCACTTTCACCATGTCCAAACGGCTCTTCTTTATCATAATCATCTAAAAATTCAGCACATATTGGCATAGTTTTAGCAGATTCAATATTATTTAACACATATTCTTCTTTCCATGAAATACCGTTTTTATTATATTCTTCAGTAGAATTATGTATTTCATGTACAACTACCTTTATATAAGTTCTACCAGTTATCTTATTAAGCTTTGAAACCTCTAAAATTCTTCCATTCATCACTTACACCTCCTTTCATCGAGAAGGTCTTATTGTATTATTATTTGTTTTAGATTTTATTGTATTTTCATTTGTTGGATTATCTTCAGAAGATCTGCCCGGACTGCCACTTAGTGTATAAGAAGTCTGATGAACAGGATATTTGTTTTCAAAATCTTCTTCAAGTTCCTCATCCATTAAAGCAAGATAAGCATCTGGATTAAACCCAGTCGCAGCAATCCAAGCTTGTAAAGAACCACGACCTTGAGTATATAATTCTTTCATATATCCAATAAATTTATCTTGATTTGCAATAGTAGTAGGAATATAATACATTTGAACATAACACTGTGGGTCTTTTATTATATTTGCATTAATAACTTTATTATATTCTTCTTGAATTTGCTCAAGCCATGTTAATACCTCACGTGTAACAAGTTCAATATTCATTTGTTGTGAACTAAAGTTACTATCTTCACCATTTAAAGCACTTCCAGCAAAGCCTAAATCAGTTGCTATTCTTTTTAATAGTTCTTTTTCTCCATCGGTTTTAAGGATTTCAATATCAGTTTCAAGTTTGTCAAGTTTCGTTCCAGCAGCAACAGAAAAGAAATTTATTCCACGCTTAAAACCACGTGAAAACAAAGCATTTTTTATATTGTTGTGTTGTGCTTCTTGTTGTTTTTGTGTAAGTGAAGATGTACCTTTTTCTTTTCCTTCAGGGAATGTTTGATAAACAATTGTGCTATTAACCTCATCTAGAACATTTCTCTTTGTGTCTATAAAATATTCGTCATATAACATGTCAACAAAAGCAGCTAAACCAATAGGTCTACCCCATCTTTCATCTCTTGATGAACGAACTTTATTAACTATAGTTTTGTTGTTATCTAAAATTGCCCATTTTTTATTTCTATTTTTAGTATATTTTTTATATTTTTCTCTAATCTCTTTAGGATATCTTCTTAATTTTTTAGACAATCCATTGCTAAAAAATTGGTCAAAATAACTCATATCAAAAGCTATTACATATGAAGAATTTTTTGTACCAACTATTTTACAATAATCAGTAGGTAGGGGTATTACACTGCAATTGAATTTTGCATTTAACTCATAAATGTTATCAATCTCAGTATCATTTATAAACTCTTCAGTGAAATCTTTATTTTCATTAACTTCAAAATAAGCAAAAGAGATACCTTCAATAGCTAATCTATGAAGAATATCTCTTGTTACAATTCTGTCTTTTATTTTGTTAAGTGCTTCAATAAACAATTGTTTGTTTTTCTTAAATCTTGAGTAATTTTTATTTAAGCTATATACTACTCTATCAAGGGTAGGAATTGAAACCATATAGTCAACTACATTTGTATACACACCATTTGAATTATATAATTGCTTAGATAAATACCTAATTTCTTTATTAAATGTCATTGGATCTTTTAACCATTTTTTTACGTTGTTTATATTTGTATCGGTTAAAAAATTTTCATTCCATACAATTCCTTCAATTGATGATAAGTTTACATTAATCTCATAGGATTCATTAGGTGTAGTCATATTACACCTCCTTTATTTATATTTTAGTAGCGTTTAGCATAACTTCAAGTCTTTTACTGTCGTATCTACTGTGATAATACCTTCATCATAGTTTTGAAGTATTACATTTAATGCTTCAGAATCCACCCCAGATTTTAAAGTTGCCGTATTTAACTTT
>JAALLO010000130.1_pt1 | contig 20375 bp, 16 predicted proteins | sample 7245941 | NCBI WGS metagenome assembly JAALLO01 (sample SAMN13049198, study PRJNA578106) | oil field metagenome | isolation source: filtered produced water from oil reservoir A2 | place: USA:offshore Texas | collected 2016 | reverse complement strand
CCCGAGGCCGGGGCGAGATGATCGTTACCACTACCGGCATGGGTACCCAGATGGGACACATCGCCGACCTGCTCAACAAGACAAAGGCAGATAAGACGCCTTTGCAGAAGCAGCTTGACAGGCTGACTATGATCATTGCGGGGCTGGCGGGTGTTGCATTTATTCTTATGGTCATTTTGGGACTGAGCAACGGTCAACCTATTGACACTATATTTATCTCCGGTGTTGCACTGGCTATTGCTGCAATCCCTACCGGCCTTCCTGCAGTGGTAACCACCATGTATTCCACGGGCACACGGGCGCTGGCGGCTCAGAACGCCATCGTAAAAAGGTTGCCATCGGTGGAAACCCTTGGTTCGGTCTCGGCTATCTGTACGGACAAGACCGGCACACTAACACTCAACAAAATGACCGCACGAGAATTCTCAGTTCCGGGCAAGAATCACTATAAGGTTACAGGAGAAGGATATAGCATCCAGGGACAACTCCTAAACGATGGCGGTATTAAGGTAGATCTCGATGATGTCCTGTTGCCCATGGCCCTGTGCGCAGATGCCCGGCTGGATGGTGAAGAACTTATCGGCGATCCTACAGAAGGCGCACTGATAGTGCTGGCAGCCAAGGGAGGCATTGATCTTGAGGGAGTCAGGCAACGCTATCCACGTGTTGCAGAGGTTCCTTTCGATGCAGAATACAAGTTCATGGCAACCTTCCACAACATGACAAACGCCCAAGGGGAGCCTGTTGTACGCTGCTGTGTAAAGGGTGCGCCGGACGTGTTGATCGCACGTGCAGGTTCCTTCTGGATGCCGGGAGGAGACGTGGAGCCGATCAATGAAGAGGGGAAGGCTGTAGCACTTAAAGAGAACAAACGTATGGCTGAATCAGGTGAACGTGTAATGGTTATTGCACGTCGTGACTTCGATCCGGAGACCTTTAATCCCAAAGGAAATCTCCTTGACCTTATAACTGACCTGACACTTCTTGCAATGGTCGGTATTGTCGATCCGCCACGTGCCGAGGCAAAAGATGCCATCGCCAAATGCCATAACGCCGGCATACAGGTGCGCATGATCACCGGTGATCATGCAGTGACGGCTGCCGCCATTGGTGATGAACTGGGTATTAAAGGCAATGCACTCACAGGAGCCCAATTTGCTGCTATTCCTGATGAGAAGTTGAAGTCACAACTTGACCAGATCGGTGTGGTTGCACGGGTGACACCAGAGGACAAGATAAGACTGGTGACTCTGCTCCAGCAGAATGAGAACATAGTGTCAATGACAGGCGACGGGGTCAATGACGCACCGGCACTCAAGAAGGCCGACATAGGAGTAGCCATGGGCATCACAGGTACCGAGGTCTCCAAAGATGCGGCTGTTATGATCCTTACCGACGATAACTTTGCCACAATTGTCAAGGCAGTGGAATATGGACGTCAGATATACAACAACCTGTTCAACTTCGTTCGCTTCCAGATGGGACAGCTGGTAGCTTACATTACCTGCTACCTGCTGGCTGCGTTCTTTTTCGTACTCAATGGAACTCCATTTTCAGCACTTGTAGTCCTGTTCCTGAACTTCCTGATATCTGTCCCGGTGGCTATAGCACTTGGATTAGATGAACGGGCCACAGGCCTGATGGAAAAGAAACCCAGACCGCTGAAGCAACCTCTCCTGTCAACTTCGCAGTGGATACGCATCACCTTCCTGGGAATCCTGATGGCAGTGGCCACTGTATATCTGGAAGCAATCTACGAGACAAGCAGCACAGCTACTGCAGCAAGCGTGGGCTTTGTGGCTTTTTCCCTTCTCAGCATATCCAGAGGGCTCAGTTCCCGCAGCGAGACAGAAACCGCATTCAATCGTGATATTATTCATGACAGGACCCAGGTGCAGCTCTATGGAGCGGCTTTGTTGATTACCATCCTGGCAACAGAACTTGACTTCTTACAGCGCATTCTGGGACTGGTTCCATTGAGAGAGGGACAGTGGCTGATCTGCATTTCTGTAGCTATCGGTTTGTTGCTCGTCGATGAGGTGATCAAAATATTCATGCGCAGCCGACTCAGCCATGAAACAGCAACCCCTGTCACTTCATAACCAGACCTGATATTCTCATATATGAATAGCCTTATATATACACAAACCTACCTTGCGCCATGAATCCAGGCAAAACCAGAGAAAATATCAAAATTGGATCAAATGTAGGCATTGTCCTTAAACAGGATCAGAAAAGCGGTAAAATAACCCGGGGTGTTGTCAAAAGGATACTGACAAAATCTTCATCCCATCCCCATGGTATAAAAGTACAACTGGAAGATGGCAGTGTCGGAAGAGTAAAGGAAATTCACTCAAATAAATGATTGTTTTTTATCTGCCTGTTCAGACATTTCGTGTATAGCATGCAAAACTTTTCTGGCAGCTCGTACATCTTGACGAGGACTTGAATGTTGCTCCAAAGTCACCCGGCTTACCGGAAACTGTCGAAACACAAACAATGCACTGACCCATTGGTATAGTAGAAATTATTTGAGAACCACAGGCCGGACACAGTACTTTTTCAATTTTCATATTAAAATGCCTCCATCTGGCTTACGCTGATTTATTTTGGAAAAAGAGAGAATTGGCAGAAGATTGCCGTAAAATATGAGTTTTCCGTAAGTCGCCTGCCTTTAAAAGTTCATTGAAGATAATACTTCAATTAAATTAATATCTTGAAGGTTTGTGTTTCTGGAAACACTCCCTGCAGTAAACAGGTCTGTCACCATCTGGTTTGAACGGTACTTCTGTTTCCTGTTTGCAGTCTGAGCATGTTGCCTTGTGCATCTCTCTTGGACCACTGGATCTGAAGCCGCCGCCTCTACCTTTTCCGCCTCTGTTATCGTATCCCATTATTAATTTCTCCTTAAATTTTATTTAGTTCCCCCGAATGATATCGGGACCGAGAATCTTCGCATGACTTGTTTACCTGATTATACCAGATCTTCATTCCGATACGATTAACTCTAACTGTCCAATTAATTGTAAAAAGAAACACACAAAAGTAGAGTAATTCTTTGTTAAATCATTGATCAATCGAACTATACCTGTAGTATCACCCTATTTTATATAAACCCGATCCTGAAAAGAGAAAATAGAGATCTAAAGGCAACGAATACAATAATAAAATATGAATGATAAATAATGCATAAGTCTTATTTCAGTTCTTTTTTGATTATTTTAATGCTATTTCAGGTAATGCTAAATAATAATAGAAATTAAGTTTTTCCGGGTGAGTGATATGACAGAAAAATATGATGCTTTTGTAATCGGTACCGGTGCCTCAGGAACTACTTTTGCGTATAAACTACTGGATGCAGGCAAAAAAGTGGCTGTCGCCGATTGCAGGAAATACGGAGGAACCTGTGCTCTGAGGGGTTGTATCCCGAAAAAGGTGCTCTACGGTGCAGCCAGCATTGTTGATGCACACAACAGGATGCTGGGAAAAGGCACCGGTGACACAAGAAATACTGTGAAATGGAAAGAACTTATAGATTTTAAAAGAACCTTCACGCAACCCCATCCTGACCGCCATGAAGAGCATTTCAGAGATGCCGGAATCGATACCTACCATGGAGTCGTGCGCTTTGAGGATGAATCTACTTTAGTGGTCAATGATCAGAGAATACAGGCAGATCAAATAGTCATCACCACCGGATCAAATCCCCGTGAACTAAACATACCAGGTGAGGAGTATCTGGTAACAAGCGAAGAGTTCATGGAACTGAAAGATATCCCGGAAAAGATAATATTTGCAGGCGGAGGTTACATCTCCTTTGAATTTGCCCACGTTGCCGCAAGGTGCGGATCACAGGTAACTGTATTGCAAAGGGGAGATCGTGTCTTGAAGAATTTTGATCCGGACCTGGCGGATATGCTTGTAAAAGCATCCGAAGATGCAGGCATCCGGGTTATCACCGGTCGAAGCCTTGAAAGAATAGAGAAGGGGGGCGATGGTTTCAGAGTAACAGGCTGCTGCACAGATGGTGGAAAAGAAGAGACCTTTTCAGCAGATATGGTAGTTCATGGATTGGGAAGGGTTCCCGCCCTGGAAGAACTTCATCTTGGAAAAGGCGGTGTGGAAACAGACGACAGGGGAAACATAAAGCTGAACGAATACCTCCAGAGTGTCTCAAACCCCGGAGTTTACGCAGCAGGTGACTGCATACAGCCGGGACCCATGTTGACCCCTGTTGTAAGCATGCAGGGAGATGTGGCAGCAAGCAATATGATCGAAGGCAACAAGTACACTGCAGATTACAGCGTCATACCCTCGACTGTGTTTACTATACCTCCCCTTGCAGGGGTAGGGATCACGGAAAACAGGTCATCGGACAGGCATAAAGTACTCTTCCATGATATGAGTGAATGGTATTCAGCAAAAAGAATAAATCTGGGATATGCAGCATCAAAGGTAATCATCGATGAAGAAACTGACAGGATACTCGGAGCCCACATTCTTGGTCCAGAGGCTGAAGAGCTGATCAACATATTTGCAGTTGCCATGAAATATGATATTACGGCAACACAACTCAAATCCACTGTATATTCATATCCCACACTGGGATATGATCTGAACTATATACTAAAATAAGGATGCAGCAGAATCCACACTGCTGTATTCACACTATTTCTTTATTCAACTAATCATTTGCTTTAATAAATTCTGAGACGATAGAGTTGATATACTTAATTATAAATATGTCTATATACTAATTTAAATATGCTAAATATTGCAGCATAAAAAAAGCTGTTTCTTCCCAAAAACGCATAAATCATGAGGAGTTTTGCATGGCTTCCACACAATACGAAAAAATCCCGCCTATTAAGCCAGAGGAAAAAATGGAAAACTCCGGAAAACTTCTGGACGAGCTGCCTGTAGGGGTGATCTCATTTGATAAACAGGGCAATATTCTGGAAGTGAACAGATTTCTTCTGGATATTTTAGGTTCACCTTCAGCAGAAGCAACCAAAAAGATCAATATGCTCAGCTTTCCTCCGCTTGTATCCTCCGGTATATCCGGAACTATCAGGCAGACATTAAAAAACGGAGAGACCACTTCAATCGAGACATTTTACAATTCCCGGTGGGGAAAGAATCTTTTTTTACGCATAAAAATTGTCCCATATAAAACCGATGAAGGCAATATTGCCGGATGCCATGCCATAATCGAGGATGCAACGGAAGTTGTCAAAACCGAAAAACAGCTTGAACAAAAGGATCTGAAAGAAAGACTTATTTCACAGATATCCAGTAAGTTCATAAATAGTACATTTAAGGACATCGATAAAGAGATTAAAACGGCTCTGGAACAAATGGCAAGATTTCTGGATGCCGAACGTGCAGTACTTTTCTCAATAACAGAAGACGGCAAATACGTTACAAAGACACATGAATGGCATTATGATAATGTACATTCGTTCATAAAGATAAATGAAAGAATCCCGAAAGAAAAGTTTGTATCAAAACAACTTGAAAAACTGGATATTGTCAGTATTTATGATGTTGAGGAACTACCTGAGGAAGATATACTTAAAAAATCTCTAAAAGAGGTAAATATTACTTCGGCTGTTTTAATACCTCTCTCCTTAAGAGGATCATTTAAAGGCTTCATTGGTGTAGACTCAATAACAGGTCCCAAGAAATGGGATGATGATATATTCAATTTGTCAAAGCTTGTAGGAGAAATGATAACCAGTCTTCTTGAGCGTAAGCACGCAGAAAGTCTGCTACTCGAAAAAGAAAAAGAATATGAAGAGGTTATAGACGCCATTGATGCAATCATATGGAAGGCGGATGTTGACAGAGAAGGTAATTTTACAAGAACCTACATCTCCTCTTCAGCTGATAGTATACTTCAACTGCCTACGGGCTCTATTGGAAATGATTGGGACAAATATTTTTCACATGTGCATCCCGATGACATGCAGAATATCCATGATACGTTCCAGAAGGGTTTTCAAAACCCAGGAGTTTTCTTTAACGCTGATTACCGGCTTGTTACAAGCAGCGGCGAAATAGTCTGGGTCAATTCGAATGGGACAGCACACGTGTTGCAGGATGGAACTTTACGGGTATTCGGAAACTCCACAAATATCACAGAGCGAAAGAATGCTGAAGAGCAGATCACAAAAAATGAAAAGAAATACAGATCCCTTTTTGAACAGTCAAATGATGGTATTATCCTGAACACACTGGATGGCTGGATAGTTGATACAAATAATAGAGTCTGTGAAATGACAGGATACACCAGAGAACAACTCCTGAACATGTCGGTCCTTGACCTTCAGACTCCGGATGAGCGGATAGAAGGAGTAAATGTTCTGAAAAAATTCAGGATGGAGGGTTCTTTTAGCGGGGAAACAGAATACCTCACAGCAAATGGCAGTATTATATTTGTCAAAATCGACGCTACAATCCTCGAAGGATATAGTAATCTTGCCCAGGCCGTAATAAGAGATATAACCGAACAGAAAATGGCAGAAGAAGCCATGTTCAATGCAAAGATTGAGGCTGAGACGGCTAGCAGGATTAAGAGCGAGTTCCTTGCCAATATGAGCCATGAACTGCGCACACCACTTAATTCCATAATTGGTTTTTCGGACATGCTCATGGAGGGACATGCGGGGCATCTGGAAGAGAAACAGAGCAGGTATGTTAAAAACGTATCAGAGAGCGGAAAATATCTTCTTACACTTATAAACAATATACTCGACATTGCAAAGATTGAAAGTGGAAAAATGGAGCTTGAGCCCGAGAATTTTACAATCGGAGAAATGTTCGACGATGTTGAGAATCTTATGGGCCATCTTGCCAGGAAAAAACACATCGAATTCCATGTGGAAAAGCCTGAGTATATCGAATTATTCGCTGATAAACTGAAGATAAAACAGATCATCTATAATCTGCTAAGCAATGCCATCAAATTCACTCCCGAGTACGGGATTGTAAGCATTTTTGCAAGATCTTCTGACAATGAGATCATTATTTCCATACAGGATAGCGGTATTGGAATCGCCCGGGAGAACTTAAAAGAGATGTTCAGGCCTTTCAGACAGCTCGAGAGTTCCCTATCGCGCCAGTACATGGGAACCGGACTAGGTTTATCCATTGTTAAAAAGCTGGTAGAGCTGCATGGTGGCAGCGTCAGTGTGGAAAGCGAAATTGGAAAGGGAAGTATGTTCAGCTTTACAATACCTATTATTTCCTCGGATTACGATGCATAAAACGATAAGACACTTTTTCAGAAAAACACCTGCAGGACAGACATTTTGAATCGAAAACTCATTACTTAAAAGAGTTTCATATATGAATATATTCCTAACAAACACAGTATAATATATGAGAATAGTCCAGGTGCTTATCCCTAACGGAAAACGGGAGCCAGTGCTGGCTGTGCTTGATGAAGAAGAGATCGATTATGCAGTGTGGGAAGAGACTGGGAGGGGAGATTTTGAAGCCCTTGTACAATTCCCTATTCCTCCGATTGGTGTCGAACCAATAATGGAGAAACTGCGGTTTGCAGGCATCAGCAAAGATACCTATACTATAGTTTATTCTCCTGAGACGGTTGTTTCTTCACGTCTGGGTGCATTGCAAAAACGCTTTTCAGGTAAACGTATAGCAAGAGAGGAACTCATTGCACGCGCAGAAGATCTTGCACCTGCTACATCGACATTTTTTGCTTTCCTTATCCTGAGTACTGTTATTGCTACCGGAGGTCTGTTACTCGACTCGTCTGCAACTATTATAGGAGCGATGGTCGTTGCCCCGCTTATGGGACCTGCCATTTCTGCAAGTGTAGGAACTGTCCTTGATTACAGAAAGCTTGCATCAAGAGGAGTGTGGTTGCAGGTTACCGGTCTTCTTGCTGCGATAGTAACTGCTGCGATTATCGGATATTTAATTCAGCAAACTATGCTTGTTACTCCTGGCCTTGACATCCGTGATATTCCTCAGATATCCGAACGTACAAGCCCGAACTTCCTTTCTCTCTTCCTGGCTCTTGGTTCGGGACTCGCTGGTGCCATAAGCATTATGCGTGGTTCCGGATCAACATTGGTAGGAGTTGCAATTGCAGTCGCACTTGTACCACCAGCGGCAACCGCCGGACTTGGTATTGCCTGGAGTATGCCTGGAGTAGCGCTCACAGCATCCGTTCTTGTACTGGTTAACCTGCTTGCTATCAATGTATCCGCACTTGCCCTTTTCTGGATATCGGGTTTCAGGCCCATGGAAGAAACTGCAGTTGGTCGTGCACGTACGTCTGTGATAGTACGTGCAGGAGTCCTTGTAATCGCCATTGCAATACTTTCTATCGTACTTGCAGTGGTCACATTTTCTACATACGAAGCGACCCTGGTTCAGGAGCAAATCCAACAGGAAGTACAGAACATGTATGATGAATCCGGGTGGGAAGAAGAAGGAGTGATACTTGTCAGCACAAATGTAGACTATGAACCTGCAGATATTCTGCTGGATAATCCTCCAACAGCATCTGTTCTAATAGGCTATCAGGCCGGGCAAACCATACCACCTGATATTGCCCAAAGGGCCGATGAACGCCTGAAAGATGCTCTTGGTATGGATGTTGTCGTAAGAGTTGGATTCATCGAATCACAACAGTCTGCCTGAAAGATCAGTCTTTCTTTCAGGTAAGCCTATCCAAAAACAACTTTCTTTTTTAAAAATAAACAAGATGCATACATTTCTGCAAAACTTTAATAGCAGTATTAAGAAACTATGATACATGCGAATAGTTCAGGTGCTTGTCCCAAATGGAAAACGGGAGCCAGTACTGGCTGTGCTTGATGAAGAAGAAATTGATTATGCGGTGTGGGAAGAAACGGGGAGAGGAGATTTTGAAGCTCTTGTACAGTTTCCAATTCCTCCGATAGGTGTTGAACCTATAATGGAGAAATTACGAGATGCAGGTATAAGCAAGGACTCCTATGCAATAGTTTTCTCTCCTGAGCTCGTGGTTTCTGAAAGGATCGGAGCGTTGCAAAAGCGCTTCTCAGGCAAACGTATAGCAAGAGAGGAACTCATTGCGCGCGCTGAAGAACTTGCACCTGCTACATCGACATTTTTTGCTTTCCTTATCCTGAGTACTGTTATTGCTACAGGAGGTCTACTGCTGGACTCGGCTGCAACCATAATAGGAGCGATGGTCGTTGCCCCGCTTATGGGACCTGCCATATCTGCAAGTGTAGGAACTGTCCTTGACTACAGAAAGCTTGCATCAAGAGGAGTATGGTTGCAGGTTACCGGTCTTCTTGCTGCAATCGCAACTGCTGCAATTATAGGATATCTTGTTCAGCAGACAATACTTGTGCCTGCCGGACTGGATATCCGCCAGATACCTGAAATCGCTGAGCGTACAAGCCCGAATTTCCTTTCTCTCTTCCTTGCTCTGGGTTCGGGACTTGCTGGTGCTATCAGTATCATGCGTGGTGCAGGATCAGCACTCGTAGGAGTTGCTATTGCTGTTGCACTTGTTCCGCCTGCAGCGACTGCAGGACTTGGAATTGCATGGGGCCTGACTGGAGTTACACTCACCGCAGGTGTGCTCGTACTTGTGAACCTGCTTGCAATCAATGTATCTGCACTTGTCCTTTTCTGGATCTCGGGTTTCAGGCCCATGGAGAAAACTGCGATTGGTCGTGCACGTATATCTGTAATAGTACGTGTAGGTGTTCTTGTGGTTGCCATTGCTGTACTTTCTATTGTGCTTGCAGTGGTCACATATACCTCTTACCAGAGCACACTGTTTCAAGAAGAGATGAAGCAGGAGATAGAGACTATGTATGAGGAAACAGGTTATGCTGACCAGGGGGTTCTCCTTCTCGATACAACAATTGACTACACACCTACAGACTTTTTGCTAAATTATCCTCCCGAGGTTTCCATAATCATAGGTTACCGGGAAGGACAGGACATCCCTCCCGATGTTGCCACCCAGGTTGATGAACGTCTGAAAGAGAATACAGGTCTGAATCCTGTTGTAACTGTTGAGTTCATTCAATCACAGCAATCCGCCTGAAAGCTTGATTTTTCTTTTGGGCACCATATCAAAAAACGACTTTTTTCTAAAAAGCAGATGGCAGACGTACATTTCTGCAAAACTTTATTAGTGTTGATGAGGTTAAACGGGAAAAACAAGCTAATTCTGAATTGGACTGTGTGACCGAAGATGTCGTCAACAAAAAATGCAGTAGACTCAAAAACACCCCTCATCGAGATGAAGAAGATAACAGTGTCCAGAAAAGATCGGAAGATACTGGACTCTGTAGACCTGCAAATCAATAAAGGTGAGAACATAGCCATAATAGGACCCAACGGGTCTGGCAAATCATCCCTGATAAAGGTCATCACAGGTGATTACCGCCCCAGGGCTGACAGCAGAGATATGGCACTCCGAATACTGGGAAAGGACAAATGGAGTCTCTTTGATCTCAGGGACCTTCTGGGAATCGTTTCAGGAGACCTACAGCAGGAGTATAACAGGGACATAAGTGGTTTTGAGGTTGTACTTTCCGGTTTCTTCAGCAGTATAGGCATCTATTCAAATCATAAGGTTACGCTGGAAATGGTAGCTACGGTCCGTGAAGTGATGAAATTTCTCGAGATCACTAGACTTTCGGATAAACTGATATCCGAGATGTCAACAGGGGAGGCCAGAAGATTGCTCATAGGACGGGCTCTTGTTCACGATCCTCATATCCTGGTACTCGATGAGCCCACAAACAGCCTTGACATGAAAAGCCATCACCAATTCAGGGAGCTGACAAGAAAGATCGCATCTGCCGGAAAGAGCATAGTCCTTGTAACCCACGAACTAGATGACATCATACCCGAAATTGACAGGATTGTACTGTTGAAGGAAGGAAAGATATTTGCCGACGGGAAAAAGGAAAATATTCTCAGTGAAGATAAGCTTTCAGACCTTTTCGAGCTTCCCGTAAAGCTTACAAGAAACAATGGTTACTATCATGCGATATACTGAGTTCAAATGACTTTATTCGATGATACTATTTTTCTATCTATTTCGTTCGTACTTAAGATAATGATTTAAAGCAACAATTTCCTTTAACTATCCATATACCTGTAATACGGATGATACTATGAGGGAATTCATCGAAAAACTCAAAGAGAACGGGAAGCTTGTTGAGATCAAAGATCCCGTGTCAAAGGTGTTTGAAGCTCCGAAGATTGCAAAACAGACCAATGCTCCTGTACTTTTTCACGATATAGATGGCAACAGGGCAATCATGAATGTCCTGGGTTCCAGAGACGAGCTCGCAGCAATGCTTGGCGTGGAAAAAGATATGATCATACAGAGACTCTCGGAAATAAATCCTGAGGGTGAAGTCTTACTGGTTGAGGATTCTCCCACAAAGGAAGTTGTGAAAACAGACGTAGACCTGAACAAACTCCCCATAATGACGCATTTTGAAAGGGACGGCGGACCCTACATCACCGCAGGCGTGGTAGTTACCGAATATGATGGTGTCATGAATGCGGCAATCCACAGGATGCTTGTGGTCGATAAGAACAGGATTGCTGCAAGGCTTGTGGCTCCAAGGCATACCTATGTGCTGCACAAAAAAGCTGCTGAGAAAGGAGAAAAACTGCCAGTAGCAATCGTTCTCGGTGCAGACCCGGCAGTCACCTACGCCTCCACAACAAGAGTACCTGCAGGCAAGGAATTCAACTACGCTGCAGCGCTCAGGGGCAAGCCTGTCGAACTGTTCGAATGCAGCAACGGTATAAAGGTTCCGCATGCAGAGATAGTCCTTGAAGGATATATTGACCCAGAAGAGCGGGTTGATGAAGGTCCTTTTGTGGATATTACCGGCACATACGACCATGTGAGACAGGAACCTGTGATACACATCACAAAGATACTGCACCGCAAGGATCCAATCTACCACGGCATACTTCCTGCCGGACCCGAACACCTTCTGATGATGGGAGTACCGTATGAGCCAAGGATCTACAAGGCAGTAAGTGAGGTAACCACTGTAAAGAATGTAGTACTCACAGAAGGCGGCTGCTGTTACCTGCATGCTGTAGTCCAGATCGAGAAACAGACAGAAGGCGACGGGAAGAATGCAATCATGGCGGCATTTGCCAGCCACACCAGCCTCAAACATGTGGTCGTGGTCGACGAGGATATCGACATTTTCGATATGCAGGATCTGGAATTTGCAATTGCTACAAGGGTAAAGGGTGACATGGATATCATGATAATACCCAATGTCCGCGGAAGTTCCCTTGACCCAAGAGGATCACCGGACGGAACCACCACAAAGGTCGGGATCGATGCGACAAAGGTGCTGGCAGAGGCAGAGAATTTCGAAAGGGCGAAAATGCCCGAATGAACTGAAATTGATAATTTAACTGATACGGGATTCCAATGTATCTTACAAAGGAAGAAGAAAAGACCCTTGAAGGGGAGTACGGTGAGACACTCCGCAAGGCCATAGAAATACTTGTGGCACTCGGGGATATATACGGGGCCGACAGTCTGATACCCATAAAAAGCGCCCAGATAGCCGGGGTATCCTACAAGACCATCGGAGACGCAGGACTTGAATGGATAGCCGACCTCGAAGGGAAAGTAAAGGTCCCTGCGATACTCAACCCTGCAGGCATGGATATGCTTCGCTGGAAGGAGATGGGAATTGAACCTGGTTTTGCCAGAAAGCAGCAGGAGATCATAGATGCCTACGAAAGTCTGGGAATCAGGACAAAATGCACCTGCACACCCTATTATCTGGAAGGGTTTGATGCAAAACTGGGAGACCACCTTGCATGGAGTGAATCATCTGCGGTATCCTATGCAAACTCTGTAATCGGAGCAAGAACAAACAGGGAAGGCGGACCCTCCGCACTCTCTGCCGCACTCGTAGGAAAGACCGCAAACTACGGATACCATCTTGATGAGATGCGCAAGCCTGTTGTCGCAGTTACCGTTGATTGTGAACTGTCTGGATCAGACTATGGTGCACTGGGTTATGTGGCCGGAAAATCTATAGGCAGTCGTGTACCGATATTTTACATGCAAAACAAACCCTCAAATGATGAGCTAAAAACACTTGGTGCAGCCCTCGCAGCATCCGGTGCTGTTGCACTGTACCATGTGGAAGGAGTTACACCAGAAGCTATCCGGTCAAATTTTGAAAGACCTGACGAGAACATAATAATCGAAAAGCAGCAGATTGCAGATGTCTATGAAGCCTCGGCAGAATTCACAGAAGGAGGACTTGACACAGATATAATCACCGTCGGTTGTCCCCACTGCTCATCTGAGGAACTGGAGACCATAGCAAGAATGCTTGAAGGCAAGAGCATACAGAAAGAGATGTGGGTATGCACTTCAAGGGAAGTTGCACAGAGGTGTGCCGAACAGGTAAAGACCATCGAAAAAAGCGGAGCCAAGGTTGTCTGTGACACATGCATGGTCGTATCCCCCGCTTCAAACAACTACAAGGCAATGATGGTTAATTCCGGAAAGGCACTGGCATACGTTCCGAGCATGTGCAGAGTTGCTTCACGATATGGAAGTATCGAGCAGTGTATCAGAGAGGCAGGTGTTGTCGATGAGAATTAAATGCAGAAGCATTTCAAGGGGAGCAGCCGAAGGCGAAGTACTCCTTACTCATGATTCCATATCGTTCCTTGGTAATGTAGATCCGAAGACCGGAGAAATAGTAGAACCAGAGCATGAGCTTTTTGGCCAGTGTATCAAGAACAAAGTTCTGGTCTTCCCACATGGAAAGGGTTCGACCGTAGGTTCATATGTCCTCTACCAGCTTATCAAAAACGAGGTCGCACCTGCCGCCATGATCAATATCGAATCCGAACCCATAGTTGCAGTCGGTGCTATTATTTCAGGCATACCGCTTGTCGATAAAATGGAAAAGGATCCTTTTGAGGTACTTAAGAACGGCGACCATGCGAAGGTTGACGCTGCTTCCGGGTTCGTGGAAACTGAGATTTGAGTGCTATTACATATTTAAACTTAGATATGGATATCAATTTTCGCTGGAACAGGAAGAATTCCTACAGTCTTGCCGCACTTGCACCGCTTCTCCCGGATGCACGAATGGCAAAAAAGCCCGAGAATGGCCTGATGGTCTACAGTTTTGCATCCAGACAGAAAGATACCGTATTCAGGGAAGTGGAAAACGCAAGCACTGATTCTGTCTTCATAGCTGGCGGACCTCATCCCTCCGGTGCACCTGAGGAAACACTTCGCTATTTTGATTATGTGGTCATCGGAGAGGGTGAAGAGACATTACCGGAGCTGGTGAGAACACTAAAAAACGGTGACGATGTCAGCAAGGTCAGAGGAATCGCATACAAGAATAATTCAGGCGATATTATCTTTACAGAAGCCAGAAACCCCGTAAATCTTGACAATTATCCCTGTTTTGATCCGGCAAGAGCCATGGCACCACTGGAGATAAGCCGGGGCTGTCCTTTCAGGTGCAAGTATTGCCAGACACCACGGCTTTTCGGAGGAAAGGTCAGGCACAGGAGCATCGATTCAGTCGTCAGGTATGCACAGTATTACAGCGACCTCAGGTTCACATCTTCCAATGCACTTGCGTATGGAAGTGACGGGGTTCGTCCGCGATTGGACAAAGTGGAGAAACTGCTTTCAACCCTTCGTAAGCTGGAAGATAAGAAAATATATTTCGGGACATTTCCTTCAGAGGTCAGGCCTGAATTCATTACCGAAGAATCCATCGAACTGATCACAAAATATTGTGATAACACAAAACTGAATATGGGAGCACAATCAGGCAGTGACCGGATCCTGAAAGAGATACGAAGGGGACACAGTACAGAAGATAGTCTGAGGGGCATAGAAATCTGTTTTGAACACGGAATTGTCCCGGTTGTCGATTTTATCGTGGGATCCCCGGATGAGACCGAAGAGGAACAGGAAATGAGTCTTGAGATGATAAAGTGGATTTGTAAAAAAGGAGGGAAGGTACATGCACACTACCTTACACCCCTTCCGGGAACACCTTATGAAAATGCTCAACCTTCCACTGTCAGCAGCCGCTTTAAGAAAGTGCTCGGAAAGATGGCACTGGAAGGTAAGGCTACCGGCTCATGGGAATAAAAACCAGGAAAAATATATTGCGTCAAAGTTCAGATCTTATCCAGTTTTTTTGATTTTTTCCTGTAATATTCAAATAATTCTCTGCCCCATTTAACAGCCTTATCATTACAGGCTGTGATCAGCTTATTATCAAACCCGTCATCTTTCTTGAAGAGTCGGAACATGATACATGAGTCTGTAACTGAAAATGAGACAAAATCAATGCTTTCAGGGTAAAGGTAGACACTGGATCGCTCATCTTCTACAAGTCTTTTAAAATCAACATAACGGTCCCTTTTCATTTTCCCAAGCATTGCCTGGTCGATTATTACCGATATATGTACTCCCCGATCCATCAACTCCAGAGTAAACTCATTAAATGTGGGGTAGAGGAAAGTAGTGATAACGGAAAAAGAGGTTGAGACCGTGCTCATAAATTCCTTATCAGGTTCGTGGATCTCAGAAAGTCTGGGTTCTTTTGCATTCAAAACACCGATCTCATGGAATCTTTCAAGCAGATCCGAAGGAATGAAGTCAAGCTTATAGTCGCCAAGAAAATCCGAAGCATTATCAATAAATGACAGTGTCTCAAGGAAAGGTATCATTTCAGAAACGGTTATTTTCCCCATACCTGTCAGTTTGTAGACACCATCCTGATCCGTGATGAGGCCGTTCTCTTCCAGTGACCTTATATGAGGAACAAGTGCCTGACGACTGATACCCATGGAAAGGAGTATGGACTCTTTTTCCTTTGAACCTTCATACAACAGTAAGAGCAGATCCTTCTTCTCTTCTGATATACCCAATAACTCAAACAGCGGCGTTTTCAAATATATCCCCTCACCGATCTTACCCCTGCGGGAAATTCATAGATATCGGGACAAAACAGATCCTAAACCTGTACTGTCAATAATTATATTTCTATTGCAGACTATATAGGCATTTCTTAAATGAAATTAAGCCAACACATTATTTATTTTGAGAACAAGTAATCTCCTGAAAATATCCTGCAGATCAATTGTCAGGGTCAGGCTTCTGCAATGTCAGCATAGATATCCCTGGCAATGTAAATTGAAGCTGCGACTGCAAATGCAAATATACATGATGTGGCGAACACCGCTTCCATACCAAAGTTCAGGAGTACTACAGCAAGTACCAGAGGGGCTGCTGTTTGTCCTCCGTACTTCATGATATTGAAAATTGAGACAATACTCCCCATCATACCCCTGGGAGCGATCTGTGTTGCAAGTGTGTTCAGAGGAGGCTGCACCATCCCGAAACCCAGACCGAACATAAGCAGCATTATCAATGTCTGTAGGAGAGTCTGCGTAAATATGAGTCCGCCTATTGCAATTCCAGTTATCGCAAAACCAGTTCTGATCACCTTTTGCTTCCCGTACTTTGCTGCAAGCTTTCTGGCCTGGGATGACACGGATGCCATTGCTATACCTTCGATACCCAGTGCAAGTCCTGCTTCTGCCGCATTGAATCCGAAGTTATCTTTCAGGATGAAAGGTACATAGATAACGATCGTGTACAGAAGGAAGAATATTGAAAAACTAAGGAATATGGTGTACAGGATATTCAAGTTTCTGAAAACTCCCAGCATATCAGAAAGCTTTTTCTCCATTCTGTTACCGGGAGGATTTGTTTCCGGGAGAGCAAATGCAACTATTACTGCAAGGGGTACTGTCAGTCCGTAGAAAAGAAAAGGGACATTCCATCCGTAAACGGCAAGTGTACCGCCAATAAGAGGAGCAGATACGGCACCGATACCGGTAGTCATACTCATCTTACCCATGGCATTGACCCTGTCAAGACCTTCATACAATTCCCCGATCATGGTCATTGCAATGGGCAGCATTCCCGCAATACCTATTCCCTGTACGAATCTAAGGATCAGAAGTGTCTCAAAATCGGTTGCGAAATAGCAGGCAAGACCGGCAATGCCGTTGATCAGAAGGCAGGGCACAAGTATCTTTTTTCTTCCCACACTGTCGGTGATCACACTGACAAAGAGCATGAAAAGGGCAGTGGAAAAGGTATACATACCAAGGACAAGTCCCACAGATGCACGTGTGGTATCAAGTGGTTCCACCATGAAAGGAAGGACAGGACCCAGAAGTGCACCCGCAGACATTGCAAAAAATGCTACCAGGCATATAATCGAAAGCTTGTGGTTTCCCGCCATATTTACTCCGCTAAAGGTCCTGTGAATTAATAATTGATTATTTTTGTTTTAGGCTGTGCTCTATAAAACTGCCTCTGTAATATACAAATACGGTTATTTCTCCGCCTTTTTTGTACTTTCTCATTTCCCTGTCGTATACTCCCTGCACGTGACGGAGTTTCTTATCCCGGAAATACTGTTTTGCCTTTTCAAAGAATGCTATCTTCTGTTCAAGGAATAAACGCTCATATCTTTTTATATCAGCAGCTATTTGCCTGCACTGCTCATCATCGATAGCGGTATGATAACAGCCATGGAGGTTGAGTCCGCTTATCTGCCTCCATTCCACATTCCCTTTTTCATCCGCTTCCAGGTGAAGCATAAAGGGATATAATCTGCAGATAAAAGGACGTTTTTCATATATGGTGCAGCGTTTGTTTTCCAGGAAAGTGCAGGAACCATCCTCTTTTGTCTTGAGAGCATAACCCGATACATAGAAGTTGCCGTGCTGGTCACATAGTTCGTAGTATGGTGCAGGTTCGACCTTTTCAGAATCGATATGCCGGATGGTCTCAACGTCTTCTTCCAGCAAGAAGACATGGTCATTGAACTCCTGAGTACAGCAACGTGCACACAGATCACACTGAAATCCCACTTCTCTGATGATATCCACAAGCTTCTCATCAGGGTATGCAAGCAGTCCCTCTAGTTCATCTTTTGCAAGTGAAAGTTCTTCATCTATTGCTACCTTAAAGGTGACCAGCTCCTTTTGTATACCTGCATAGAGACTTGGCCTTAAAAGCAATTTTGGTACAGTTTTATTTCTCAGAAGAGAAGATCCCCGCAAGATTTAATAGGAAGCATTACGTGTAGAGGTAAACTCGAAAATTTAATTAGTTATTATTATCGAATATTAGGATCATACAGAGGACTGATAATGGGTAAAACTGGCAGCATTGAATGGGCAAAAGTGAAAGGACGTAAAGGCAGAACAATCAAGGTACCAAAATCCAGGGAAGCAAAAGCACATCCTGGTCCTGCACAGAGATACAGCTCATCCGGAGCCAAGAGAAGATTCCTTCACAGGTCTCCGAAATCAATTGTAAAGTGAGTTTATCTCACTCTCTTTTTATCTTATCTTTTTTGATCTGCATAAAATCCCGAGTGGATTCGCTATCGTTTCAGACACGTACATCCATTTTTTAGCAATGACTTTGCGAGCCGATACGCTTATATAGAACTACATTCATTAGAAAACGACCGGAATTAATAGTTATTCTATAATTTCCATTACTAGGAGGATAGAAACAAATGGCAGGACAGATGGCTGGACAGCCAATTTTCATATTAAGAGAAGGAAGCCAGAGAACAAGAGGCAGAGAAGCACAGAGTAACAACATCATGGCTGCAAAAGCAGTCGCTGAAGCTGTAAGAACAACACTTGGTCCAAAAGGTATGGACAAGATGCTTGTGGACAGCCTCGGAGATGTTGTCATTACCAACGACGGTGCAACCATTCTCAGAGAGATGGACATCGAGCACCCTGCAGCAAAGATGATCGTAGAGGTCGCAAAGACCCAGGACGATGAGGTAGGAGACGGTACAACCTCAGCTGCAGTTATTGCCGGTGAACTTCTTAAGAAAGCAGAAGAGCTTATCGACCAGGACATACACCCAACAATCATAGCTTCCGGATACAGGATGGCTTCAGAGAAGGCTGGAGAGATCATCCAGACACTCGCAAAGTCAGTAACCAGAGAGAACAGGGATATCCTTACCAACATCTCCGGAACCGCAATGACAGGCAAGGGCGCAGAGGCAAACAAGGATGTACTTTCAGACATCGCAGTTTCAGCCATCATAAGCGTTGCCGATGAGGACAACAATGTCGACATGGACAACATCAAGGTAGAGAAGAAGGTCGGTGCACGCATTGAAGAATCAAAACTTATCGAAGGTATGATCATCGATAAAGAGCGTGTACATACAAACATGCCAAAGAAGGTCAACGATGCAAAGATCCTGCTCGTAAACACAGCGATCGAGCTCAAGGACACAGAAGTGGATGCAGAGATCTCCATCACATCACCTGAGCAGCTCCAGTCCTTCCTTGACCAGGAAGAGCAGATGATCAAGAAGCTTGTCGACAAGGTTGTAGCAAGCGGTGCAAATGTCGTATTCTGCCAGAAGGGTATTGACGACATGGCACAGCACTACCTCGCAAAGGCAGGTATCTTTGCTGTCAGACGTGTCAAGAAGAGCGACATGCAGAAACTCGCAAGGGCAACCAGCGCAAAACTTGTGACAAACGTTGACGAGATCACCGCAGAGGACCTTGGAAAGGCAGAACTTGTCGAAGAGAAGAAGATCGGCGGCGACGAGATGACCTTTGTCACAGGATGCGAGAATCCAAAGGCAGTATCCATTCTCCTGCGCGGCGGCACAGAGCACGTTATCGACAACATCGAGAGAGCACTCAACGACGCACTCAGAGTGGTCGGTGTTGCAATCGAAGATGAGAAGCTCGTAGCCGGTGGCGGATCACCTGAAGTAGAGGTCGCACTCAGACTCCAGGAATACGCATCAACCCTCAGCGGAAGGGAGCAGCTTGCTGTGAAGGGATTCGCAGAAGCTCTTGAGATCGTACCAAGAACCCTCGCAGAAAATGCAGGTCTTGACCCGATCGACATGCTCATGGAACTCCGTGCACACCACGAGAAGGGACAGAAGACAGCAGGTCTCAATGTCTATACCGGTGAGGTAATCGACATGTGGGAAGCAGGCGTTGTTGAACCACTCAGGGTAAAGACCCAGGCAGTCAACGCTGCAGCAGAATCCGCAGTCATGATCCTAAGGATCGATGACATCATCGCATCCAAGCAGGGACCAGCAGGACCTTCAGCAGAAGACATGGTTCCAGGCATGCCACCAGGCGGAATGCCAGGCATGGACATGATGTAAACCCATCGGGAAAGAAAATAATATTTCAGGAAGCGCAGTTTGATCTGCGCTTAACTACTTTTTTTAAACCGAACATAATTGTTC
>JAALLO010000128.1_pt1 | contig 20836 bp, 18 predicted proteins | sample 7245941 | NCBI WGS metagenome assembly JAALLO01 (sample SAMN13049198, study PRJNA578106) | oil field metagenome | isolation source: filtered produced water from oil reservoir A2 | place: USA:offshore Texas | collected 2016 | reverse complement strand
GTACTCATCAAAAAGAATATTATCTCGATTCAAATCAGTTGTATAAACAATATCTGCAATATTGTTACCGCCTCGTAGTTCTCGAACAATATATTGTGTATCATATTTTTCTTGAAGGTCTATTACTAGTTTATCCACTAAAGCTTTTTCGCTAGTAAACATTCAATCCACCTCCTGTTCTAGTTTCATAATATCTTTTTTAGATTTTTCAATAATTTATAATAATCGGTATTTTTCTGACTACTCATTATTTCTTTTGGTATTGAGTCTAAATTAGTCAAGGCCTCATCAATACGTTTTAACAAGTAATTATTGCGCTCACTTTGTTCATATTTATTAATTTTATCTACCTCTTCAAGCATCATTTGCCAATGATGCAATTGAACACCTTTATCTCCTGTACCAATCTCGATTGCTGTCTTCCCTTTACACCATTTACAATTACAACCTTCAAAATAGTTATAGATTTGCTCAAATGCAAAAGTATCTTTTTTCGGGTAAGATAAAAAGGACAATACCTGCGGAAAATAGAATTTTGAATACAAATTGAAAGAATCTTTTTCTTCTTTAATATATTGTTCATCAAAATAATCTATGCTTGCTAAACCTAATGAAAATCCATGTATTCCTTTCGCAATTAACGCAAGTCCTAATGGAATTGGTACCTTTAAAGCAATAACCGGCTTGTTAGTATATTTCTGTAAATTAATCATAAAATCCATATAACTGCTTAGAGATTGTTCATTCAGCTGTCTCATGTCAGATACTTGAACTATAAAACCATCAACATCTGCATGCACAAAATATGATAATATCTTATTTGCTTGAAACACAAGATGACTTAAACCAATGGAAATCATTGCATATTTTTCTTTTTCATGATCAACAATTTTAGTACTTTCATCAATCAATTGAATATTCATTTTTATCCAATCTTCAATTTTATCGACTGCATAATCAGTATTACTTATATAATGATATGGTAAAATTAATTTTTCACCCATCGAAACAGAATTATACCATTTCATTATATAATTTTTGCGTTCTTGAGGGTTTTGTAAATATTCTAGTGAAATAACACCCTTTTCTGGTGCATATGGCAATTCCACCAGTCCTTTAGTTCCTCCAAATGCTATATATGACAGTCTTTGAGTAGATGGATCAATTATAACGTTTTTAAAGTTATTATTCTCAAAATACTGATGTAACTTTTTCATCCAATTTTTCACATGAATTGGATAAATAATGTCCGCTTCATTTTCGTTTTCGAATTGTAGAGTTACATCTTTTTCCCTATAAACCCATGCATAATATTTTCCTAATGTAATAAGTTCGTCTTGAATTTCTTTTCTTACAAATGAATCAATAAATTCATCGACTGTTTGGTATCGAGCAAAGGGTTCTTTAGATGTTGCTTTAAATATGATTTTTTCTAAACCATCGTTAATATTTGCGTTATACTGTTTAGGAGGTATAATTGGCTCGTTTAGTATTTTCATTAACAATTCTGGCAACGTCGCCGCTCTATATGGAATGTTCTTTGTTAACATCTCATATAAGATTATTCCCAGAGCATATATGTCTGCCCGGTAATCAATATGTTTACTGTCTTTTAATTGTTCCGGTGACATATATAAAGGTGAACCAATCTGAGTTCCCGTAGACGTGAGGGAAGAAAAATCAATAATTTTACTTAAGCCATAATCTATTATTTTAACATTACACTGAGAATCTATCATTATATTGTCCGGTTTCAAATCCCTATGAATTATCCCCGCACTATCTATGATAGTATTATGTAGTTCTTTAACGCCTTCCAGTACTTTGACAAAAATTTCAACTAATCTATCCATCTCAACATCATTTTTTAGGTAACTTCTTAAAGTAGTTCCATCAAAGTACTCCATCACAATAACATATTCATTTATACCAAATTCATTTTTAAAGAAAAAATCCTCTTGGTACTTTATTAAATTTTTACCTTGAACTTTCTTTAGAATATCAATTTCTCTTGTTATCCTATTTTCTTCATTCTTAAACTCTTCAAGAATATAAGTCTCAGAAAGAACTTTTGCAGCATATATATTTCCATCTTTGGAAGCCCGGTATACTGCCCCAAAACTTCCACTACCTAATGCTTCTTCAAATAAATATCCATTAATCTCAGTCCCTACTATATTCATTTCCTCGCCTTCCTTTATCCTATATTTTTTACACCTTCAAAAAAACTACAGATAAGCAAACTACGTTTTCAAGACTCACCAGAAAGGAGGGCTGATCAATCAATATAAAATACTATTTACATTGTTAAACTACATTGTTGTGTATTTTAGCCTTATATTATCGTATTAATGAAAATCCTTTCACGTGTCTCGTAAAAAACTATTAATCATTGTTTTGATCTATGAATAGCAAATAAGTTTCTATTTCAAGAGCGTCCGCAATTTTCTGAACATTATCCAGTGCAATACTTCTCTTTTCCCTCTCTATGGCGCTAATATAGGTTCTGTGTAGACCTGCTTTTTCAGCAAAAGTTTCTTGTGATAGACCTTTTAAAGTTCTATATTTTTTTACATTAGAAGCAAATGTCTTAATGATATTCATAAGCATGCACCACCTTATAATCAATATTATAAAGTATGAACACAATAAGTCAACATACAATAAGTTACAATATGAAATTAAACAAAGGAACTATGTATATAACAATAGCTCCTTTGCTTAGTTTTTATAATAATCTAAAATGTTTTAAAGCATCCTTAATTGCTTCCACCTTTTCGATTGTCGGATTTTTCCTTGGATGCTTCAATTCTTCTACTGCATTAGGAGCATCATACATCGGTAATCCTAAATCTCTTTTTACTTCTGCAATATAAGCCGTATGCACTTTGAAATCATACTTACTTTCAATATACTCTTGTATCATCTTATAGGTAACTCTTTCGCTTGGTCTTTGATCCTCAGCTTTTTCAACAATCTTGCCCACTGGGATTTTCCCTTCACCCTCACCAAACTCCACATTTACGTTGATATGTGTATCTGCTTTTTTGTGGGAAAGAAGTACAACCGTCTCCACATGTTTCGAGTTGCCTTGATAGCTATCAAAACTGCGTTCTCAACCCCTATGGTTAAGGGGAACATATCCACACTCGTAGTTGGAAACATATCCAACATTGGCTCTCGTTTGTGGGAAGATATCAACGGTTTTGTCTGTTCGTGAGAACATATCAACTCAAATCATTTCATGGTTAATCCCTTATCAATGGCTTCCTGAATAATCTTATGACAACATACCCCCAAAGGATTGTTTTCCTTACAAAGCGAATTTTTCATTGCTCCAGTTATGGCATTTACTTCTTTAACGGTTTTCGCACCATGCTTTACAACTGCTTCAATTACCTGATCTTCTGTGACTTTGCTGCAATAACAAGCATACTTAGGATCTGCATCTTTCTTAAACCAGATAGGAACCCTAACTTGGTCTTTTAAGAATTTTATTTCTTTATCTAAGTTATAGTAAATAACGTCGCAGTCCTCATTCATGCATATCTTATATTGATCTCCATCAACGGCATTACGATAATCATCTGTCACCAAGTGTTCAACGGTTATCCTACTAACTGTTACTCCTTCATTATTACAGACAGGGCAACTCTCTTTTGTTCTATTTAAATTTTGTGTGATACATTCACAGCAACATTCATCAATAACTTTCAATTACATAACCTCCATATCTTTAAAACCATTTAATTCAAGGTAAATCCCAACCAATTTTCATTTATAGTTTTTAAATTAAAAAATACCCCTTGATTGTATCGTCAATTATCGGTATCATTCAAGGGGTGAATAGGAAAAATAGTTTATAGATTCTTTACATTCAAAGCTCTAAAAGCATTTAATACTGCGATGATAGTTACACCTACATCTGCAAATATAGCTGCCCACATAGTAGTTATTCCAAAAGCACTCAAAATAAGAACAATTATTTTTATTCCAATTGCAAATACTATGTTTTGATGTGCAATTTTTAGTGTCTTTTTAGAAATTTTCATTGCAGTAGCAATTTTCGATGGCTCATCAGTCATAATTACAATATCAGCAGCTTCAATGGCTGCATCAGAACCTAAACCACCCATTGCTATTCCAATGTCTGCACGGGCTAATACAGGTGCATCATTGATTCCGTCACCAACAAAAGCAAGTTTACCTTTTTTAGATTTTTGCGAAAATAATTCTTCTAGTTTTTCAACTTTGTCTGCTGGCAATAGTTCTGCATAAACCTTATCAAGACCAAGCTCTTTAGCAACTTTTGAACCAACACTTTTATTATCACCTGTCAACATAACTGTTTGTTTAATATTAGCTGCCTTAAGTTCCTTGATTGCTTGTGCTGAATCTTCCTTTACCTCATCGGCAATTAGAATATAACCTATATATTTGTTATTAACAGCAACATGTACAGCAGTACCGATCAGCTCTCCCTTGAAATAAGGGATATCCATCATTTTCATAAGTTTGATATTTCCTGCCATAACCTTTTTGCCATCTACTGTTGCAATAACACCATGACCTGATATCTCTTCTACATCTGAAATACGTCCATTGTCTATTTCTTTACTATATGCACGTTTCAGTGAAAGTGAAATCGGATGATTGGAATAGCTTTCCACATATGCAGTTAATTCTAGTAGCTCTTCTTTGGAAACTCCTTCTGGATGAATTTCCTGTACATTAAATACACCTTTCGTTAGTGTTCCAGTTTTATCAAAAACAACAATTTCAGTTTCTGCTAATGCCTCTAAATAGTTACTACCCTTGACTAAAATACCTTTTTTTGAAGCTCCACCTATTCCACCGAAGAAACTCAAAGGAATTGAAATAACTAAAGCACACGGACAGGATACCACAAGGAATGCTAGTGCTCTATATATCCAATCACTAAAAGTCGCCCCGTCTATAACAAGAGGCGGTATAATAGCTAGAAAAACTGCAATTATAACCACAACCGGTGTATAATATCTCGCAAACTTCGTAATAAATTGTTCTGAATTGGATTTTTTACTACTTGCATTTTCAACTAAATCAAGAATTTTACTTACTGTAGATTCTCCAAATTCCTTGGTAACCTCCGCTGTAATAACTCCATTAATGTTGATGCACCCACTTAGGATATCACTTCCAACTTCTACTTCACGAGGAACAGATTCGCCTGTTAGTGCCGATGTATCAATCATTGAACTTCCCTCAATTACCTTGCCATCAAGAGGAATTTTTTCTCCTGCTTTAATTACAATAATATCTCCAATTTGTACTTCATCTGGGTCAACTTTGACAAGTTCATCGCCTTTTTTAACATTTGCATAATCTGGTCGAATATCCATAAGGCTTGCAATTGACTTTCTCGACTTGCCAACTGCATAGCTTTGAAACAGTTCTCCAACTTGATAAAACAGCATAACTGCAACACCTTCAGGATACTCACCAATAAAAAATGCACCAATTGTTGCAATACTCATTAAAAAGTTTTCATCAAAAACTTGACCTTTAAAAATATTTTTTACAGCTCTTTTTACAACATCTCCGCCTACAATAATGTAACTTATTATAAAGAGAGCAATCTGTAACCATTCATTATTAAAATTAATAATTGTTGCTGCAACTAACACGGCTGCACCAATTATTATTCGCCATAGTCGTTTTGTCATACTAAACAGCCTCCTTTAAGCCTTTTTCATAGTTGTATCGGGTTCGATTTTTTTAACTATTTTTTCGGCCTCTGCTATTATTGTTGGCATTTTTTCATCCTCACCATCAATAACGAGTTTTGTGGTCATAAAGTTAACAGTAGCTTCTTTTACTCCATCAAGCTCATTAATAGCCTTTTCCATTTTTGCCGCGCAATTTGCACAATCTAAACCTTCAAGTATAAATTTCTTTTTCATTATTAAATCCTCCTAAATATTATTTGTAATTTTATTTTAAATACTACAAGTCTTTTTCAAATTTTATTGAAACATAGCTCATTTGATATGAAGACTTAAATATCTGCCCAAATATCTTCAAAAAATATTCTATTATACCACATTACTACTTCTCGTTGATATGAATTAGACCTTGGTCAAATATTTCTCTTACATGATCATCAACTAATGAATAATATACTACTTTCCCTTCTTTTCTGTTTTTCACTAAATTAGCTTGTTTTAAGACTCTCAGCTGATGGGAAATTGCTGATTGTGTCATGTTAAGTAATACAGCGATATCACAAACACACATTTCAGCTTCATGTAAAGCCCATAATATCCTGATTCGTGTTGAATCTCCAAATACTTTAAATAATTCTGCTAGATCATAAAGGCTTTCTTCTTGAGGCATTTTATCTCTAACTTGATTTACAATATCCTCATGAATTACATTGCAGTCACATCTTTCAATTGAATTAAATTTTTCAGTCATATTATCACCTCTTTTTAAATCATTTCATCTGAATACTTGAGCAAGCATTCATACGTTGCGTATTTATTATATTATTGTTTTTCTCATATGTCAATAGTTATATGAGCATTTATTCAAGTGTTTTTTATATTATTTGAAATATCTCAAAACCATCTATTACGACATTAATACCATAAAAGGGTGATTTCTATACAAACCTATTTTAAAAACACAAATATTGTAGGTTCTATAATAGTTTGAAATAAAATTTCAAACTATTAAAAAACTATAGTGGTAGCTGTTTCAAAACAACTACCACTACATTAGATTATATAAAATTCTTATCATCCCAGAGGATTATTTCTCCCTCTTTCTGAGCCATCAATTTTTCCACCTTTATAATGTCATCACTCTTTTTACCCTATGTCATCTATAAAGCACCCCAAAAATAGGGGTCAAAAAACGGTGTTTTTTCGCTCATTTTTTGCTCCAAAATCACTCTTGAACCACTATATGTTGTGGTCAACTTCTACTTTTCGCCCCCTGAACCACAATAAGTCATCAGAATTATACTCTCAACGTGGCCCGATAGGCTCATCTTGATGTCTTGAGTAATTTTTCACATTTATCCGTACGTGGAAACTTTTCTATCTTGTTTTTTTCACTTTGCCCGCTTGCGGAAACATGTCCATTCAAATATAGTTATTCTTGCTGTTTGAGGAAACGTGTCAACCTTTCAGGTATTACGATACATTAACAATATCGTCAACCAACTTAGAAATACTGCCTTCTACATTTCTAAGATCAATAAACGATACACTAACCTTAACATTATCATCCGAAGCAAAGCTTATATTCGTTCTATTGATTAAATTAGAATTCGGATACACTAATACAATCCCTTCAGCCTCATATTTCTTGCTATAAGCATACATTTGATACATATCTGATTGAGAAATGCCCTTATTACGCGCGCTGTCTGTTAAGAGTTTCCATTTGGTATCTAAAACAATTGTCCTCCCATCAAATTCAAGCACAATGTCAGGCCGGAGTGCGAATGCTCGACTAGGACTATCAAATAGACTATATCGATTATCTTGAGTACGTATATTAATTCCAGTGCTCAAATGCTTACGAAACCTTGCAGCAATAAAACTTTCAAATACCTTCTCCATAGGAAATAAAAGTGCTAGGGCAACTTCACTCCCTGCAAAAGCTGTAAAGCTGTTTCCTCGCAAGAAAACTCTACACCATGACAAGACTTTCTGATAATGGCTAACACTGCGGTCTGCAAAGCACCTTGATAAATCCCCTTCATAGTTTGTAGAGAATCCTACTTTATCAAAATATGTTAATAATCGAGAAGCTAGTTGTCGGTTTCGGACATCACTAGTTGCTTTTAGTAGAAAGCTTATTGTAGATTTTATTAATCGGTTCTCTGGCCTATTAATATTGAAGTCATCATAGCGGACAAAAAAACGTTCTTTATTTACGAGATTGTGTTTTAAATTCTGAGAAGCTAGCAGTTTCCCTTTATAAAACTTCTCATTTGACTCAATCGGAGTATATGCTGCTTTCAGCCCTTGCTTGGTGAGTATCGTAACCTCATCAAGAAACATCTTTATAAAAATTTCTAGTAGACTCAAGCGTTCCGTGTGCAGACTTGAAACATTGAAATCTTTAAAATTCACATCATTTAAGGTCTTTAGCATCTCAAGAAAGATTTGTTTTGTCTCGCTTACTGTAATCTCTCCATCAGCTATTTTAGGAAGTATTTCGATGACCGTTCCGTCAGACATTGTTATTAGTCCAACATAATTGCGTGCGGTTATGACCTTACCTATATTTCTGCGAACAGATAATGATAACAGTTCTACAGCCTCTGTTGCCGTATCATTAGTATTTGCAAGAATAAACGCTTCAAGTGCATCAAATGTTTTTTCTGGTAGCGTCTGATAACCCTGGACTTTTATCTCACGTGTAAAACCACTGTACTCAGTTATTGTAAAGATCTTATTACAAGAACGCATAAGCATCTATCCTCATAAAAGCCTCACTATTAATTTCATAGTAATCAGGGAAATTAACATCTGCATCTCCGAACAACTTCAAAGCATCAGTCTTCTTTATGATGAATCGGGTACTGTCATCTGGTTTTTGATTATCGCCTAGCACAAGCTGAATTTTTTCGTAATCATCATAGAAGTATTCTTGTAATAGGGGCACTATTTTGTTTTCAAAAATTTCCGCAAGAATTTCTATCGTCGGTTCATTTTTTAAAGGAAGCAGATAAGAATGTCCAATTGTGTGCTCCCTATCAAGTAGTACTGTAATTCGTTTGTTTAAGGTATCGAGCATTGACGCAATATCTATTCCATCAACAAGAACATCATTTAGTATAGTAGAGTCTGGCTGCATCTCTCTGAAACTGAAGCGTCTTCGCAACGCAGTGTCAATCATCGCGATAGAACGATCTGCACTGTTCATTGTCCCTATTATGTAGACATTATCTGGTACTCCAAAGCTTTGACCAGAATAGGGCAAGATGGCCCGAAGCTGCTCTTTTGCATTTATCCGTTTTGATGGCTCAATAAGAGTTATCAACTCTCCGAATATCTTCGAAATATTTCCTCGGTTAATCTCATCGATTATAAAAACGCGATTCGGGATCTTTACATTCTGGTTGAACAATGTTGGTTTTAACCTTCTTAGTATTTGCAATGCATCAGAAACTGTTACTGATAACTTGTAAACTGTTGAAAGTGTCATGGTCTTCCCTGCATTAAGATCAACAATATCTTCATTGATATCTTTAACAAGCCACTTAACCTTTCGTAGCCTTTTGTAATGTTGATATTCATCGTGCCATTCCGGTTCACCCGTAACCACACCAATAGCATCTATTGTCTTACTCGAATAACAAGACATTATAATATCACCAATTTGCATTCTATTATAAAAGGCGTTTAGAACAGTACTGCCACCATCTTTACTATAATCAGTCGCATCTGTAATAGATTCACCATAGTTATCCCAACCAATACGAATGTGACCGTTCGCTAAGCACTCCGTTCGAGTAGGATTATCACCAGTGCCCTCTAATGAAACCTTCCATACAGTTGGACTCTTACCAATTCCTAAATCTACATTTTTCCCGCTTCCAATGGGTGTACCTGCCTTATCACAAAAAGATTTAAAAACTCCATCATGTACTTCATATTCGATCTCCGGAGTCGATTCAGTGTTTTCCTCTGAAAAAACTACTGGACGTATCCCTTCAATAAATTCTTCGTAGCTAAAAGATTGATGAAATGTGGTAAAGGCAATTAATCCGTCATCTTTGTATTTTAAGTAGCGGCTAAACACCGCAGCATAGTCCTCATTTCTAATCTCAGATATTAATTTCTCTTCTACGATGGCAACAGCATGTTGAATGGAACTATACGTTTTCCCAGTTCCAGGCGTTCCATATAGAATTAAATTTTTAGCTGCGTTGTTATGGATCGTTTTTCCATGGTCTGTACTTTGTTTATCAGGCGGTTCCGGACCAGGATCAGGTTGAGGATTAGTGCTTCGTTCATCCCAAGCAGTATGCGATACTTCTTGAAAAGAAACTCCAGGAGATTGCAAGTCAATTTCTCTTCTCAAATCAGATAGGAACTTTACATATTCATCTCCGCTACAAACGAATCCGGGCACAGTGATACCATATTGTGATGCTACATAAGACTTCGAATTTTTATCAAGAGGCATAAAAAGATTGGGTCTAATCCAAAATAGACCTGTTGTGATATAAGCTAGACCATTGCCACTAACTGCAATGGCTTTTTCAAAAGCGGCTTTAAATTCTGGTGAAAACTGATTAGTTTCAGCAGATTTCATCGCATGATTAAATAAATCCCATATTTCATCAACACCGGCAAAGAAGGACTTCCTATTATCAAGAATAGGTATTCCCTTAAACTCAGTTGGTGCTGGAACCATAACGTCAAATGTTTTTGCAAGAACCTTAGCTAATACCGTTCGGTTAACATCAGTCGTACCTCGATTCATCACTCCCATCACAGAAAAAGGATCAATTTGATACTGTCTAGGTTCCCACCAATCTTCTCTCTCAAAATGAAGATATTTCATCAACGGCTGTTCTGATGCAACCTTCTTCATTAAATCGAAAAGCTCTCCTCGCTTATCGTTATATTCAAGTAGTCTATTTGCTAGAAATACGGTAGACCTACTGGAAACAGTACGCCACCTTCGAGACATCGGAGTTGAGGTAAGGTTCGAGAAAGAAAACATCAATTCAATGAGTGGTGACGGCGAGCTCATGCTCTCCATCCTCGCTTCCTTTGCCCAGGAAGAAAGCCGCTCTACAAGTGAAAATGTAAAATGGGGCATTCGAAGGAATTTCCAGAAAGGAAAGCCTAATTCATTTAGTATTTATGGCTACCGCTGGAACGGAGAGCAGTTTGTTGTTGAGCCAGAGGAAGCCAAGATTGTAAAGCTGATTTATGATAATTTCATCAAAGGAATGTCCGCCGAACAAACAGAGGTGCAGCTTGAAGAAATGGGTGTCAAATCATATACCGGTGGACGTTTTTCAAACACCTCAATTCGGGCGATCCTTAAGAATGAAAAGTATACCGGTAACATGCTTTTACAAAAGGGTTTTATTGAGGACCATATCACACACAAGTTAAAGCCCAACAACGGAGAACTCCCTCAGTACTGGGTAGAAGATTCTCACGAAGCCATCATTGACTTAGAAACTTATGAAAAGGTACAAGCTGAAATCGCAAGGCGAAGAAAGTTGGGTGTTTTCGCAAATCCATCAATCAACACCACCTGCTTTACAAGCAAGATAAAGTGTGGAAACTGCGGTGTCAGCTATAGGCGCAGCGGCAAAAGACAAAGCAAGCATTCAAGTGATGCTTATTACATTTGGACTTGCCAGACTAAAGACCGCAAAGGCGTGTCAGAGTGCAGCGCCAAAAACATCCCAGAGAAGATACTCCAAGGTGTCTGTGCCCAGGTGCTCGGCTTAGAAGAATTTGATGAGGACGTGTTCCTGGATCAAGTTGAAAAAGTTGTGGTGAATGGAAAAGATGAACTCATCTTTCATTTTCAGAGTGGTAGCATTATTCATCAACATTGGAAATCCACGGCCAGGAAGGATTGGTGGACACCGGAAGCTCGCGCTGCAAAATCAGCCTACAGCAAGAAGAACCCAAGAAGCTCTGGAAACATCACTTGCTTCACCGGAAAAATCAACTGCAGTAAGTGCGGGCAAAACCTACGCAGAAACACAAGCCCCCGAGTAAGTGGTCAGAAAGCCCACCATTGGCGCTGTCCCCCTCACACAGATTGCGGCCACAGCGGATTGGAAGAGAATCTGCTAAAAACTATATCTAGCGATGTCCTTTCCATTAAAGAGTTTGATGAAGGTATCTTTAAAGAAAAAGTTGATAGCATCACTGTTGTTTCCAACACAGAACTTCTCTTTCAGCTGAAGGATGGCAGTAAGATCACAAAACAATGGCAGTTTAAACGCAGACAACCTGCCTGGTCAGAGGAAAGAAAGAAAAGGCAAGCTGAGAAAATGAAAGCGGCATGGAGGAAAAAGCATGAGCAGAACAAAGACAACTAAAAACGTTAAAACCATACCTGCTACACTCAGGCAGTTTTCTTCCACGCCAATTAATGAGCAAAGAAAACGCCGCACAGCTGGCTACGCTCGCGTATCCACCGACAGCGAAGAACAGTTCACAAGCTATGAGGCGCAGGTCGATTATTACACCAATTTTATTAAAAGTCGAGAAGATTGGGAGTTCGTGAAGGTTTATACCGATGAAGGGATATCCGGTACCAACACTAAAAAGCGTGAAGGCTTTAGGCGCATGATCCAGGACGCCTTAAGCGGAAAGATTGACCTTATCGTTACCAAGTCAGTCAGCCGATTTGCAAGAAACACAGTAGACAGCCTCACCACCGTTCGACAATTGAAAGAGAAAGGAATCGAGATCTATTTTGAGAAGGAAAATATCTGGACCTTAGATTCCAAAGGCGAACTTCTAATCACCATCATGTCATCCCTTGCACAGGAAGAAAGCCGCAGCATTTCAGAGAACGTCACATGGGGACAGCGCAAGAGATTTGCAGACGGGAAGGTTACGGTTCCCTTTGGGCACTTCCTCGGTTACGATCGAGGTGAAGATGGTAACCTTGTCTTGAACCCTAAGGAAGCAGTTATAATCCAGAGGATCTTCAGCATGTTCCTACAGGGCATGACGCCTTACGGTATTGCCAAGCAGCTTACAGCAGACGGCATTTTATCACCCGCGAAGAAAGATAAATGGAACGCAGGCACCATCAAACGCATCCTCACAAATGAAAAATATAAAGGAGATGCACTTTTGCAGAAAAGTTACACCGTGGATTTCCTTACAAAAAAGAAGAAAGCCAACGAGGGTGAAATTCCTCAATACTATGTTGAGAATAACCATGAAGCGATTATTGAGCCAGCGGTCTTCGACCTGGTCCAGAACGAGTTAGAAAAGAGAACCCCTGCAAACAATCGTCATAGCGGTGTTCATATATTCTCTGGTAAGATAAAATGCGGCTCGTGTGGAAGCTGGTACGGTTCAAAGGTATGGCATTCAAATAGCAAATACCGACGTACAGTCTGGCAATGCAACCACAAGTTCAAAGGACAGGAAAAATGCGCCACTCCCCACCTCGATGAAGATACTATAAAAGAACTCTTCGTGAAGGCTGCTAATAAGCTCCTGGAAGATAAGGATGAAATCATAGCAAACTTCGAATCCATGAAGGATGTTCTTTATGACACTGGTCTCTTAGAAACCAAACAGACCGAGCTTCAAAATGAAATGGAGATTGTCACTGAGCTGATACAACAATGCATTACTGAAAACGCCAACGTTGCCTTAGATCAAGGAGAGTACCAACGAAGATATGATGGCTTGGTACAGAGGTTTGACACCACCAAAGAAGATTTAGAAAAAGTATCCGGACAGATTAAGGAAAAAGTGACTAGACGCCAAACTTTAGCTGCTTTTCTCAATGAACTTAAGAAACAAGATGAATTGCTCACAGATTTTGATCCACTCCTCTGGCACAGTTTAGTGGATTGTGTGACAGTCCTAGATAAAGAAAATGTTCAAATTACCTTTAAAAACGGAATCACTATTTAATACCGAAGTTCTGTGGCGACTGATCTAAGCGTCTAGCCAGTTCGGAGACACTGATATTCATTTGTTCACATAGCCGTCGTATCATGTCCGAGGTTTTCATAATAGTCCCTCCATGCCTCAATAGAAATATTGTAAACCATTTGGTTTCAAATAACAATTGAATGTTTACAAATTGAAAACCCGCAACTCAATAAAAAGAGCTGCGGGTAAAATTGTGTTAAGAATTACTATCCGATATTGTCCTTGAAATCAGGTCCAGATTAAAATGATGGAGTCCTGTTTTTTCTCGGAAATCCGTGGGTGTACGTATATCCTTGTACAGCACACCAGCCAGTATTTTTTTTTCCTGCTTCGTTTTATTTCGGGTCTAATCTCAAAAGCATTGCATTGATCGCAACAATAACGGTTGATAAGGACATGAGGACGGCGCCGAAGGCCGGACCCAAGGTAATGCCGATAGGAGCAAGGAGGCCAGCAGCAATTGGAATCGCGATAAAATTGTAGCCTGCTCCCCATACCAAGTTTTGTTTCATTTTACGTGTCGTCTTGTTTGCTAACTCGATAAAGGATTCAATATCCCCTGGATCAGACTGAGTAAGGATAATATCCGCAGAATCCAAAGCTACTTGCGTTCCAGCTCCGATTGCAATACCTACGTCTGCCAAGGCAAGGGAAGGTGCGTCATTGACCCCGTCTCCCACCATGATAACCGTCTTGTTTTGGTTTTTCATGGACTCGACCAGCTTGTACTTATCTTCCGGAGATTGATTGGCTTGGTATTGAATACCTAGAACTTCTGCAACTCCTTGTGCAGCTTCCTCGTTATCACCAGTAGCCATGAGTGGTTCAATTCCGTATTTTTTCAGCACCTCGATCAAGTTTCTGCTGGTTTCTTTCAGTTCATCTCCCAATGCGACAGCGCCGATTGCTTCATTATTTTCTACAAGGATACTTAAAGTAGCGCCTTTCGGAATATCCATACGCAATGCTTTTCCGTATGCCTTTTGGCTGATTAATTGATAGTGGTGGCCGTTCGCCTCCCCTTCTATTCCTGCTCCCGAAACGATTTCAATGGAGTCAAAGGAAACTGACTTAATGCCTTTCGCTTCAGCGTGGTTCACAATCGATTGGGCAATCGGGTGACTGGAGCCCGCCTCTATACCCGCCAACAAGCCTGTAATTTCTTCTTCAGAATATTTATCACTCAAAACAGTGACGTCCAACACTTTAAATTCACCAGTTGTTAAAGTACCTGTTTTATCCAATACCATAACATCCGCTTTGGTAGTTAATTCCAAAGCTTCTCTATTTTTAACCAGTAATCCTCGGCTTGCACCCAAACTAGTACTACGTGATACTACCAAGGGAATAGCAAGACCCAAAGCATGTGGGCAGGCAATAACTAACGTAGTCACAGTAAAGATAACGGCTGTAGGTAAATCTGCAATGATCATCCAGGCTACTAGAGCGATTAAAGCTACTACAACGGCAATGTAGAACAACCAGCTAGCTACTTTGTGAGCCACATTCTCTGCTCGAGATGGTTGGCTTTGTGCTTGGCTAATTAATGTTTGTACTTGTGAGATAAAGGACTTATCCCCTGTTTCTGTTACTTCTACATATAGGACACCACTACCATTTGTTGATCCACCAATGACTTGATCTTTAACATTCTTTTCGATTGGCTTAGATTCACCTGTTAAGAGGGCCTCGTTTACACGGGATTCTCCGCGAATAATGATACCATCAGCTGGAACATTTTCTCCTGCTTGAACACGGATAACATCTCCAACCTGAAGTTCAGACACAGGACGAGTTTCAATCGAATCATCTTCTAAAACAACATGAGCGTCTTTTGGCAATAATTCTGCTAGAGCTTTTTGCGCATCCCCTGCTTCACCCAATGCCTTCATTTCAATCCAGTGTCCTAATAACATGATTAAAAGTAACGTTGCAAACTCAAAGAAGAAGTCCATGACATGTTCTCCGGTCACATATCGAGCGGCCACTGCGTAAACACTATAGGCATAAGAAACCGTTATTCCCAAAGTAATCAAGGACATCATGCCTGGAGCTTTTGAATTAAACTCATCTTTCGCACCCATGTAGAATGGTTTTCCGCCATAAATGTATAGAATTGTTGCCAATACAGCTGCTACAACGTCTGCATAAGGAAAGATGATTTGGAAAGGCCATTGAATATCCATCAAAGGAGTAATGAGCAAGATTGCAATTCCTAATGGGAGTGACTTCAAGAAAATCTCCTTAAAGCTACCGTGATGGTGGTGGGCATGCCCTCCCATTGCGCCATGATCCATTTCACTGTGATCCATCGCACTATGATCCATCTTTCCTTGATCCATATTGCTGTGATTCATCTTGCCGTGATCCATATTGCTGTGATCCATCTTACTGTGGTCCATCTTGCTGTGATCCATATTGCTGTGATCCATCTTACTGTGATCCATCTTACTGTGGTCCATATTTCCATCTTTAAGATTGTTATCTTTTTTATTCATTATTGGCCTCCTTGTAAAATCATACATTCCGTGAACTTGAAAGACTGTTGAGCGCCTCTATACTTCAATGAGATAATTATAACCTAAATTCCACGTCGTTTTTCAAAGTGCATCTAAATTCGCTATTCCATATGTCTTACGAGGAATTCAAGTAGTTACTTATGCATTTTAACATTTTTCAGCTCCTTTATATTAATTATAATATAGGTTGTATAAATTGAATCAGTGTAGCTGTTGCAGCAGCAAATTCTACAGTGCCTTTTATAGTCTGAAGTCCTTTAATTGCTGTTTTGATAAAGCCCTTTCTTGGATTTGCTGACTTCGATTCTTCTTTAATTACTTCTAAACTACTAACGAGAGTTTCCTCATCTTCTATCGAAAGTCCTTTTGCATTTTCTTTAATATCTTCTATAAGCCCATTCAATTTTTCAACATCAATTGTATTGACAGTATTTGTTGCATTAATAGTAGAATTGTCATTTGCTATATTAACCTGCCCATTTTCAATTGCTATAGAATATGTAACTTTTTCATCAATTCCCATCTCGATCCCTATTTTAGTTAAGTATCTTTCTATATGGCGTATTAAGACCATTACCACCCGGTCATTAAAACCCTTGACTTTATCTTGAAAACTTCTTGAAGATGAATATCCCATTGCCACTCCATAATGAATTTGGATATTATTGTCTACTATATAGCAAATAATAGAGAAAACATTTCGTACTTCTTCTTCATCAAGATGGCCTAAGGAGAAGATTGCTCTTCCATATGATCCTGCAACCTCCTTGACTTCATTTTCTAAATCTTGCTCACATTCACCACAGCTTTGTATGTAACTAAAAATCAAATCATTGCTTTTTATAAAAGCAGTAAATTTTGATAGAACTGCGTTATAATCTTCAAAATCTGCCTGTAATAATCGATTAGAAATGCTGTTAAAATCATATATAATTTTTCTTAATTCTGCTCTATTCAACTTCATAGTTTTTCACCCCGCAAAACGGACAATAACATCCGGTTATTCTCAATATTGGTTTGACTCTTGCTTTCCGATTACAGCAAGGAAATATTGTAGTTTCTAAAGCTTCAATTCCAGATCGAATTGGATTCTCATGCTCATGATTTGGTCGTTTACCAGCTTTGAATGTTACAGGTCCTTTTTTAAATTCTTTTTCCATCTTTTTAAATTCATCGTATATCAAATCCATTGTTTTATTTTGAGCCATTGCCATGGCTAATTCGACTACTTCTTCTGTTAAGTAGTTATCACTAATCAATCCACAACTTGGACAATATATTTCTAACACTCTATCGTCTTCAATATCGTCGGGAGTTGATTTAAAAAAAGTTCCGCAATGGGAACATTTCAAAAGAATGTATCCATAGTCATCAGTCGGTATTGAGATCTTTATAGTAAATTCATTATCCATATATTCCTCCCCCACCTTAACTAAACTACTGCGTACCCTTTTTGAGTTTGCATACCCCTATGCATAGCAACAATGAGGTTCATTAAATTGTATCAATCTCTGTATGATTCTCTCATAAATTCTACCTTTATAAGGTTCAATCATTTCTACTAATGTTTTAACAACACTGGTTGGCGTATAGAATTCTCCACCACCTTTACCTTCGGCATCAGCAAATTGACCAAGGAAGTATTCGTACACTCTTCCGAGTAAATCTTTTTCACCATTTTGATGAAGCTTAATTGTTGAAATAAGGTCAATCAATTCGCCTAATCTTCTTTTATCAATTTCAGGCCGAGCATAACGCTTATCAAGAACGCCTCTTAATGTAGGGTTTTCCTTTTCTATCAAAATCATCGCATCATCAATATACTGACCTATTTTCACATCTTTTGCATTATCCATGATAAAGTTCCATCTTGCTTCTTTTGGAACCCAGAAAATATTTTCTGCTTCATATTCATCTCTGTCCTCTTCAAAACCTTCTCCTTCAGATAGCAATGATTCATATTTTGTTTCAAATTTGTCTGAAATGTATTTTAAGAATATAAGTCCAAGTACAACATGCTTATATTCACTTGCATCCATACTACCTCTCAGTTTATCTGCCGCTTTCCATAGAGTTTCTTCAAATCCGATGTTTCCTGTTGTAGCCATTTTAATTGCCTCCCTATTAATTTAATATTATTTCTTGTTTATTGCTCTGATCGCCATAAACTCTTCAAAAAACATTAATGGCTTTCTAAGTTTTCTCTTAATTTTGAAATACAGTCCTGGTGAAATTAGTTTTTCAAGCGATTCAGATAATTGATTTTCCAATTTCTTTGCATCTGAGAATAGCTTTCTTAAACCTTCTATTTCAAATCCATCTATTGATTGGATTACTTCCATATTCCTGAATCCATTACTTTGATCATACATCAGTTTTAAATAATCACTGGCAAGTTTAGCTGATAACTCAACACTTTTTGCATTAATATATTTGCGAACAAATTTGCGGTTATCTCTTAAGCTTTCATTCACTCTAAATAACATATGACTCACTCTTTGAATATCTGCTTTGTAAACCACAAAATCTTGCTGTGAAAATGACAAATTAATTTCTAATTTTTCAATTGATTTGCTTAATTCTATTACTTTCTCCAATTCATTTTTCAAGATTTCATATTGAAGATTAAACTTCGATTGTTTTTTCATAGCACCATTATTAATTATTGCAGTAAAGATTGCTCCCAAAATAACACTCAGTAATACAAGCAAACTTTCTTTTGTAAATGGGTATGAAAGAAACAGTTGCTCGACTTCTTGTATTACATCCATAACATCATCCCTTTCAATTTAATAATTATGATCATCAAAAACTTCAAATATTTCTGATTCAAATTCTTCTTGTGATTCATCACTGTTGATACTTCCAGGTAACACTTCAAGATAATGAGATAATGCTTCTATCGACTTATGAAGAATGGATTCATGCTGCGATTTTTCCATAAGTTCAACCATTAGCTTGAATGTATCCATATATGGATTGTTATCCACAATATCCATCGCTTCTTTAAATCTTGTCACCAATTTTGCTTTTTCTATATCTCTTTCAATGGTGTTGATTTCCTCTTTATCATAGATTGGAATGTCAACAACGTCATTGATTTCACCAGATTTATATCTTTTCTCGTGCTTAGTAATAACTGGTTTTAGATCGTTCTTAAGCTTTTCCTTCTGTATTTCAAGCTTCTCAATTTCATCAAGCTCTTTTGAAAAAACCTCTCGATCTATTCCAAATAGTTCTTCCAATACCGGGAGATACTTTTTAGGTATATTTTGTCTACGCTTGACCCACATATTAATATTCTGCTTCTTGATTCCTAAATGTTCCGCCAACTCTACATGTTGCATATTATATAAACCAAGAATGAATTCTAATCCTATCAAGTATTCACCTCCCGTTTTAGTTTTATTGACTTAGTCAATATTAATTGTAATACTTTTTATTGTCTTAGTCAATAAGAATCTCCAATTTCTTGAAATTAAATCTTAAAATCTTTTTTTATCAGTAACCCTAGTAATTAGAGTGAAAAGTTCAAGGTATGCCTTCCTGACAGGGGGACCGTGACACGCAACTATTGCATAGATCATTAAAGTTGATTGCTTCAATATCCATCTTAGGTGAAACCTGGTCTTTAACAATTTCACCTTGCATTTCTTCTTTATTAATTAGTTCATTCTCATCGGCTTTGTTCTCAAATTTATTCTCTTCTTCTAACGCTTCTTCGTCTTGTTCTACTTCGATTACTTGTAGATAATAAAGATTCGAACGTTGACCTCCTTGCTCGTGAAAACGACTTTCACGAGCAAGAAATCCTACTTCTTCAAGATCATTCAAAGCTCTCTGTACCGTTCTGCTACTGATGTTACAATCTCTAGCAATTGTTTTGACCCCAGGAAAGCAAGCCCCTTCACTATCAGCACGATTGATTAGGTAAAAGGCAACCAAGGTTGCTCTTTGTGTTAATTTTAAAGAATACACACATTCTATTAAAAGACTTTTATTACTCATGCTTGACCTCCTGATTCTTAATAAATGGTTTTATTACCGTTGACCATATGGGTTCATTTATTTCAATATCAAAATAATTCGGTGTATAGTTTGAAAAATGAATATTTGCATCCCTCTTTAAATACTTTTGCCGATCTGTCTCTGACACAAATGAAAATACCGTACTTATTGGTATTGAATCTAATAACGCTCTATATTCTGCTATATCTGAAAGTTCATAAGGCTTACCTGTTGCACATAAGATCACTGCATCACAGTTATTTCTGGTAGCACTGATTATTCGATTATCAATCACCCCCATGTCATAAATAATAAAATCAAATTCATCATGACATTCCGAATGAAGCGTTAGGTACTTCACGCCGTTATATAGGATGATATCGTCCTTTACTGTCATCCCCTCATAAAATGCCGGTAGCGTACTTAAATGATCATGCTCATTTGCTTCTACATAACATACTTTTGTACCCATGCCTGCAAGATAACTTGCCAAATTTATGGCCATGGTTGTTGTACCAACCCGATGTTGCAGCCCTGTAACTGCTATCTTAATTTCCTTTTTGATAAAGTCATTTAACTCTAAAGCATTATTCGATTTTTTATTATCAGGTGAAAGCTTTGACAAGATTTCTCTTTTGTTGATGC
>JAALLO010000127.1_pt1 | contig 20911 bp, 18 predicted proteins | sample 7245941 | NCBI WGS metagenome assembly JAALLO01 (sample SAMN13049198, study PRJNA578106) | oil field metagenome | isolation source: filtered produced water from oil reservoir A2 | place: USA:offshore Texas | collected 2016 | reverse complement strand
TGGATCCCGCGGCTTTTTATATCCTTGATCACTGAATTTACAAAATGATAGGTAATCGGTATGAGCTGTGCATTCAGGACAGCAGTAACGGCTCTCTCATATGCACCAAGTTCCTGTGACAATTCGTGTCCGCAGACTACCGGCATTCCGGTGATTTCCGTTATGACCTCTTTGACCTTCAATTCGTGTTCTGGATTGCGTGCACCAAAGTAGGCTGAGACTGCATATGCAGCCACCCTGTCCTTTGTCTTTATTGCGAAATCCCTGACAGAATCCAGATCCAGGGGGTATTCTTCATCACCACGAGTATCGTGTCCCCCGGATATCCATTTAACATGATCGGTTGGGAGATTCTTCTCGACTATGTGCTCCCCCACAAGTATGAGACCAACAGGCGCACCTGTCCCCTCAAGCAGGGAATTGGTAGAAAGCGTTGTCGAAACCGAAACCAGGTTAACATCTTTCAGGATATCCTGATCAAGGGAATCAAGAACTTTCCTTATCCCCCTCTGAAGGTCCGGATATGTGGTAAAGGATTTCTTTGTATCAACAACTGCTCCGTCAGAACCCCGGATGATAACCGCATCCGTATATGTCCCGCCTGCATCGATCCCAAGTCCGTAGTGCATTTTTTGATCACCCATTGGTATTTCAAATTATTTTGTACTACTGGGATATATACCTAAGCAATTGTTTTTTGTGGATGTACATACAAGCAGAAATCAGCAAGGAATTTAACTATCTTCTGCCCTTTCCTGAGTTCCAGTAGATTCATAATGTTTCATTCAGAAATATGCTGAAATCTGATTAGTAATAATTATAAATGAAAATATCATAAGCCTAACGTTCATTTGTTTTTCACGAAAAACCGTTGGAGGTAAACACTATGGCAGACAAAAACATTATAGGCAATAAAATTCGCCAGCTAAGAGAATCGCGCGAAATGTCAGTTGAGGAACTGGCAGAAGCAAGCAACACGAACTCCGAACTGATCAAAGAGCTTGAGAACGGAGCACTTGTCCCGTCCCTTACACCGCTTTTGCAGATCGCCCGCGCTCTGGGTGTAAGACTTGGAACCTTCCTTGATGATATGCCCCATGAAGCCCCTGTTGTTGTAAAGTCCGGAAAATCCGAAAATGTCATGCATTTCTCAGGTAACTGCGAAAAATGTGATTCCAGCACCCTGGAATTCTTCTCCCTGGCTGCTAACAAGGCAGATCGCCATATGGAACCATTTTTGATAGATGTACACCCGGCTGAGTCGGATGAGGAAAAACTCTCATCCCATGAAGGAGAAGAGTTCATCTATGTGCTCAAAGGTGAGATAGAGATCGTCTACGGCAAAGAGAGATACAGCCTCAGTGTCGGTGACAGCATCTACTATGATTCCGTAGTGCCACACCATGTCCATGCAAAGGACAGCGATGCGCAGATACTGGCAATTGTATACGCTCCCTACTGAAAAAGAAGATCAATATGTTCAAAACAACTGTTACTCCGAGATTCGGTGATATCGACGGGCTGAAACATGCCAACAATATTGCCATAGCCATATGGTTCGAACAGGCACGTAATCCCGTATTCAGGCTTTTCACCCCTGACCTTGACCTCAGCTACGAGAACTGGAAGCTTATAATGGCAAGGACAGAATATGATTACGTGGGAGAGATGTTCTACGGATCGGATGTGGATATCATAACCTATATTTCAAGGATCGGAAACTCGTCTTTCACTGTCATCCAGGAAGCATGGCAGAATGGTAAAAAGGGTGCTATCGGCAGATCAACCATTGTCCACTACGATTTTATCAATAAGAGATCAGTCCCGATACCGGACGATATAAGGGCGGAACTTGAAAAACACTTCCAGGAAGAGGAGAGCAGTTGTAAGTAAATCCGGGAGATCTAAACATGACTTTTACTGATGATACAATTGGTGATTTTTTTGAGAAACAGGTCAAAAATGATCCTGACAGGGAATTCATAATCTACCCTGACAGAGACCTGAGATTCACCTACAAGGAATTCGACGAACGCGTCAACATGCTGGCCAAGGGCCTGCTTGAGATCGGAATAGTAAAAGGTGACCATGTAGGTATATGGGCTACCAACGTACCTGACTGGCTGACATTCCTGTTCGCAACGGCAAAGATAGGTGTCGTCCTTGTTACGGTCAACACTGCATACAGGATACATGAAGTAGAATATCTCATGAAGCAGGCCGATCTTAAGGCCATTGCCATAATCGATGGTTTCAGGGATGTAAGCTATATCGAGACGATCTACGAACTTGTTCCCGAACTTAAAACCCAGAGCCGTGGAAACCTGAAGAGTGAGAAGTTCCCATACCTTGAAAATGTTATTTTCATCGGTCAGGAAAAACACAGGGGAATGTACAACACCCGTGAGCTCTTCCTGCTGGGGCAGCAAAGAAGTGACGAGGATATCCATGAAATAATGAGCACACTCGACAAAGATGATGTCATCAACATGCAGTACACCTCAGGTACAACAGGATTCCCGAAGGGTGTTATGCTGACACACTACAATATCCTCAACAACGGATACTATATCGGTGAGCGCCAGAAGTTCACCCAGGATGACAGGCTCTGTCTTCCGGTCCCACTCTTCCACTGTTTCGGGATAGTACTCGGAGTGCTTGCAACCCTGACCCACGGCGGAACGCTGGTCATGCTCGAGCTCTTTGACCCTCTCATGGTGCTGGCTGCGGTCCAGAAAGAGAAATGTACTGCACTCTATGGTGTGCCGACAATGTTCATTGCCGAGTTCAGCCACCCGATGTTCGAGATGTTCGACCTCTCATCCCTCAGGACAGGTATCATGGCAGGACCACCGTGTCCCATTGAGGCAATGAAACGTGTTATCAACGATATGCACTGTAAGGATATCACCATCGCGTACGGACTTACCGAAGCATCACCTGTCTTCACCCAGACCAGCACTGATGATTCTATCGAGCGCCGTGTGAGTACGGTGGGAACCTCCATGCCTGATATAAAAGTAAAGATCATCGACCCCGAAACCGGAGAAATTGTCGAACCCGACGTACCTGGTGAGATATGCTGTCGTGGCTACAATGTCATGAAAGGATACTACAAGATGCCTGAAATGACAGAGAAGGCAATCGATGAGGACGAATGGCTGCACAGCGGAGATATTGCGACTGTGGATGAAGAGGGCTATTACAAGATCACAGGTCGTATCAAGGATATGATCATCCGTGGCGGGGAGAACATCTATCCCAGGGAGATCGAGGAATTCCTGTTCACCATGCCTGGTATCAAGGACGTACAGGTGGTCGGTATTCCCGATGAAAAATACGGGGAGATCGTTGGTGCTTTTGTAATCACTTCCGATGGTACCGATATCACTGAAGCTGACGTCCGTGACTACAGTATTGCAAGGATAGCGCGCTACAAGGTGCCCAAGCATGTGTTCTTCGTGGACGAATATCCGCTTACAGCAAGCGGCAAGGTCCAGAAGTTCAAGCTAAGGGATATGGCAGTCGATCTGCTGAAGGAAAAACAGAGCTGAAAAATAGAACAAAATGATGTGATAAGATCACATCATTCTTTTTTCATCACAAATAGCATTGCAATCACAGCAGCAACAGCCACAAGAATACCAAAGCCCGGAATACCCGGTATCGGACCACTTTCTTCGGTACTGCCTGTGGTTACTTCTATGTAATCGAGATACTCGCTGTAAACCACGATCTCTGTACCCATGAACGCAGAATCCTGTGCATAATAATCCTGCAATCCTTCAAGCAGCTCCTGCACATTCTCATCCGTCATGAAACCGTCATCTACTGCCACACTGATAAGTGCATCCCCACCTGCGGCTCTTACTTCACCCATCTTGGCTGCAACGGAATCCACGATATCAGAAGTCGAATCCAGTGAATCACCCTCTGCATCATAGGTAAGGATCACAAACAGTTCAACATAATCCGCTACCTCCCCAATTGACGACCTGTCATATGAAAAAGGCACGTCTACCGCAAGTGGCAGGGAATTATCCGTGCTCTCACGTATGCCTTCAACCAGCATCAGATTGTCCTCACAGGCAGCCTCCGAATCTTCAGCACACGGGTTCAGTGCAATACTTATCCCGTCATAGCGTGCCAGTGACTTATTGTTGTAATCAGTGATTGCAGATACGGTCTCCTGCACAGATGCGGCATTATCTTCTGTAACACCTGTGGGATCACTGAGTATCATGGCATAGACAAGCATATCATTGTCATGAGCATTCTTTACGAATCTCTCAAGACCCCATATGTTATCAGGAGTCACTCTCAGCATTACCATATTAAGGCCGCTTTCCCTCATATCAGCAACCATCGAGTCATTGTACCCGGCTGCATCAAAGATCCTGACGGCATTTATCTTGCCATCGGGTGGTGTGACATTAATCTTCACGGGTGCGGGAGTTGTCTCAGAACTGGTATTCTCGGAAAGGTTTGCTTCCTCTTCAGACGCAGTAGTACCGGAAATGCTGACAGTTGGCTCATCAGATACGAACTTACGTACATATGCATAATCAAAGGCTGCATATCCCATATTCTTCGAAACATCGGAATAAGTGCTTGCAAAAAGATATGCTTTCATATCTTCAACAGGTACGTAGTTCTCTTCCTCGGTGGATGCCAGATCCATACTGCCCACTCTCTCACCATTCTCAAAGAAAGCAACCCTGCCTAGTTCATCCACCATATACCAGGCAACACCCGTGGTATACCATGTGTCCTCGGCTACGTTCAGAGAAGCGGTATCCTTCGGGAAGTAACGTGCATCACTTTTCTCATTCTCAAGCACCCAGGATACATATGTCTCGTTCTCAAGTTCGGTACGAACAATTACCTGATTTCGGTTCTGATTATTGGGATCCACAAATCCCTGCTCTATTATCGGTCCGCGGGTATCAGATCCTGTTGTGACCTTTTTTCTTTTTACAACGAGCATTGAGTTAACAGGAAAATCATCATCGGATTTTACCTGTGCGACATCTTCGGGGTGGAATTTCGGAACTATAAGCTGCAAAGTACCTCCTGTCACGTCAACCTCACCCCCACCGGTATAGTATTGGTCCCATTTACCGAAATTGATATTGAAATTGCTGAAGTCATCGAAGAGTTCAAAGGTGGAAGAACCTGAACTTACATCGCTTGCATCAAAATTCCCATAATACATTTCTATTCTTGCATTCCCGCTGGCAGCGATATATGGCACTCTTACCCAGACATGTGCAGTTTCATCCTCTGCATCCCATTCCTCAACCCAGTGTTTGAGCTGCGTATCACCTGAGGTGAAACGGATGTCCTCACCTTCGGATTCAGCCAGGGAAAAGTCGAAGTTGGAGCTGTTCAGAATGAGAAGTACCTGGTAATTTACAAGGTTCTGACCGGAATTCTCCGAGATTGTAATTTCTTCAGAATAATTCCACTCTCCTCCTCCCGAATATGTTAATGCGGCACCTACCTGCGTAAATGCAAGTAAAAATAACAAACTAACAAGTGTATATACTACAATTCTTTGTATCAATCCACTCACCTTCTTATAACCTATAATAAGATGATATTTATTACTATTTAAATAGATTATATGTGCATAAAATGGCACTATACATTATCCTTTTGTAAGCAAAAGCTTAAATATCTGGCCAGACGGGTATAAAAATATAAAAAATGTTTCCAAACTATGTAGCCAGAAAACGCCGCTACCATTCTAATTTAAAAAAAAGATTATGTTCGACTTCTGGACATAAAATATTCCACAAGTTCTCCAGATATGCTGTTACTCCCAGGGACATGTGGTATCTCGTCACAGCTAAACCACCCGGCATCTTCTATCTCTCCATCAATAAAACGAATCTCCCCATCTCTGTATTTTGCTGTGAACCCGATCATTAAGGAATCAGGATACGGCCATGGTTGACTACCAAAATATGAGATATCTGTAATACAGAGGCCCACCTCTTCCATAACTTCCCTGACAACAGCCTCTTCAATGGACTCACCGGGTTCCACAAAACCAGCTATCAGACCATAACGACCTGAGGGGAAATGAGGTGATCTTGCCATAAGGATCCTGTCATCCTTCTCGATCATAACGATAATAGCAGGAGAGATCTTCGGGAAGAAAAGCAGACCGCAATCAGGACATTGTTTGGCTCTCTCATCTTCTTTCCTGAAGGTTGCGGTACTACATCGTCCACAGTAAAGGGTGTTGAAGTCCCATTCAAGCAGATGTACAGCCCTCCCTGCCACAGCTGCCATAGATTCTCCGATAATTCCGGGCAGTTTTCTGAGATCCTCAAATATGATACTGTCATTCTCTGCAAAATCGTCTGCAATTTTAGCTGCAAAACATGAAGAATTCCGGAACTCACCAAGATACTGTTCTCTTTGAAGATCGACACCAAGAGATGACAGATGATCTGCTGACGGCAAAAAAATGCTGTCTTCGTCGGATATGAGTAATATTTCCCGATCCTTGAATACGAAATAATGATCAGAATCTTTTCCCTGTTTTTCCGGAGGTGTTAACAGGGGTAAAAAGTCAAGTTCAGAAAGAATGCATTCACGGATCATATCAGAAATAATACAGAGTAGACACTTATTTGTCTGCCGGTAGCAGGAATAAAAATATCAAGGGCAGACTGGATCTTATCCCGTCTTACTCGTAGGGAGAAACCTCATCGGGCATTGGAGTTGTGTGTAGTACACATTCGTTACCGTGCCTTACCAGGTCCTCAATTGATTTTCGAAGTATGGATGGATAGACCATACCCACTTCTTCCTTTATGGGCTTTCCGCGGCAGAAGAACTTGAATGTCGGAGTTGCCCTGACAGCATATCGCCTTGCAGTTCTGGCACTAAGCAGGCCGTTCATCCTTATGAATGTACATGAATCCCGGAATTCAGTTGCATATTGTCTGAAATAAGGTTCTATATCCTTACAATGGGCACATGTCGGAAGATAGAACATAACAACCATTGGTTTTTCCTGATTCTCAATGAGTTCTTCCCAGTTCTCGTCAGTTGCTTCGATTACATCCGATTCGTTAAAATCATCTTCATTCATTTTTACCGCTCCCGAATAAGCTTTGATTTTTCAACTATAAATAGTTCTGCAAAAAAAGAAAATTACTCAGGCTTTTTTAAAGCCTGAATGAACTTATACATTTTCCTTTGCCCAAGTAACTGCTGCATCCAGCACATCATGGTTCAAAGAAACAAGCTTTGGCTTTTTGGAGAATGTTTCGGCAATCGCGGACCTGAAATCATCCTCTGAAAGACCTGTGACCCCGAGGGCCAGCATAACACCGAGCATTACAGTGTTTGCAGCCTTGCCAGAGCCTGCTTCTTCTGCTATTTTGATTGCAGGTACTGCTATTCCCCTGACACCTTCGGGAATTTCACACTCACCGATGGTCGAGTCGTAGAGAATAACTCCACCTTCTTTCACATCACCTGCGAACTTCTCGAGTGATGGCTGGTTCATGGCTACAAGTATATCAGGTGTGTAAACAACAGGGGAACCTATGGAGTCGCCTGATATGACCACGGAACAGTTGGAAGTACCTCCCCTCTGCTCGGGTCCGTAGGAAGGATACCATGAAACAAAACGCCTTGCGTTACATCCTGCATGCGCAATGGTAAGTCCCATACTCAGTACTCCCTGACCACCAAAACCTGCAGCCTTTACCTTCACCTGAGGGAAATCCGGATCATGCACTGCATCAGGTGATGATTCTGTTTCAAGGTTGAATAATTTGTCAACTGACTCCCTGGAGAAATCACTTACACCTCTTTTCAGTGGTTCTGTCTCTGCCGAGAGGTCCCTGAAGTTACCAAGCGGGAACTCCTTTTCCATTTCCTCGTTCACAAAACGGGTACTCTGTTCCGCATCCTGCCTTAAGTTTGTGGGACATGTGGACAGGATCTCCACAAACGCATAACCCTTGCCGTCACGCTGTATCTCAAGAGCCTTTTTGATAGCTTTCCTGGCTTTTCTTATGTGTGATATATCAGATATCGAAACCCTTTCAATGAAAACGGGAGCTTTGAGGTTGTCCAGAATCTCGCACATGTGAAGCGGATAACCTGCAAATCTTGGGTCCCTGCCGTCAGGACAGGTCACGGTCTTCTCACCGATCAGTGTGGTCGGTGCCATCTGACCGCCTGTCATTCCATACACCGTGTTGTTAACAAAGAATACTGCAATCTTCTCACCACGGTTTGCAGCCTGCATGGTCTCATTGAGTCCAATGGATGCAAGATCGCCGTCTCCCTGATAGGCAATTACAACCGCATCATCCTCTGCTCGGGATGAACCGGTTCCAACAGCAGGTGCCCTTCCGTGAGCAACCTGAAGATTGCCACAGTCAAAGTAGTAGTAAGCAAAGACAGCACAGCCAACAGGACTTATCATGATGGAGCGATTCTGTATCTCAAGATCGGACATTGCCTCACCAATAAGCTTGTGGATTATACCGTGTCCGCAGCCGGGACAATAGTGAGTTGCAGTTGGTGCCGCACCGCCCTTACGCGGGAAATCGGGATAGAGACCTGCACTCTTGATTACTTTCTCAGCCATGATCATTCCTCCCTTGCAGTAATATCATGTATCTTTTCCATGACCTGATCCATTGTTATTAGATTTCCACCCATGCGGTTTACAAGTTCAACTTCCCTGTTGCAACCTACAGCAAGCTGAATATCCTCCTGCATCTGTCCGTTGCTCATTTCCACGGAAACAAAGGTACAGTCCCTTGAATCGGCAATTTCTTTGAGTTCCTTTTCCGGGAACGGGAAGAGTGTCCTTGGCCTGAAAAGACCCACTTTAAGACCTTCTTTTCTTGCCTGGTCCACAGCAGACCTGCATATACGGCTGCTGATTCCATAGGAAACAAGGATGATCGAGGCATCTTCTGTCATGTAATCCTCATAGTCAACTTCCTTTTCCTGAATAGCAGCATACTTCTCCTGTATCTTATAGTTGAAATCCTCAAGCAGATTGAAGTCAAGGAAGATGGATGTAACAAGATTCTCTCTTGTTGCAGCAGTACCGTTTACGGCCCATGATGTGTCTATCTCTGGGTGTACTGACTCTTCAGGGAACTGTATGGATTCCACCATCTGGCCAAGCACACCATCCGCAAGCACGAAAACAGGGTTCCTGTACTTGAAGGCAAGGTCAAAGCCCTTGATCACCATATCGCACATTTCCTGCACGGAATTCGGAGCAAGAACGATATTCCTGTAGTTACCGTGACCTCCGCCCTTTACGACCTGGCTGTAGTCACCCTGCTCAGGTCCGATATTACCAAGACCCGGACCTGCACGCATGATATCAACTATTACACATGGAAGCTCCGAGCCTGCGAGATAGGAGATACCTTCCTGTTTCAGACTGATACCCGGACCGGAGGATGCAGTCATTACCCTGTGTCCGGCTGATGCTGCACCGTATACCATATTGATGGCAGCTTCCTCTGATTCGGCCTGCACGAACTTTCTTCCCACCTGCGGGAAGTATTTGGAGGCTTCCTGCAGGATCTCACTTGCGGGAGTGATGGGATAGCCGAAATAACAGTCGCAACCCGCATACAGGGCACCGATAACTGCCGCCGTATTTCCTTTAACTAATTGTGTTGCCACTTTTGATCACCTTGATATTTATTTTTCTTTTACGGGAATGTGGATCTCTATTGCGAGTGGCTCAGGACATGTATAGTAACAGTTTGCACAGCCCGTGCAACCCTCACCTGCATACTCCACATAGTGATAGCCTCTTTCGTTGAGATCGTCACTTAATTTAAGAAGGTCTTTAGGGCATGCAACTATGCAACGACCGCATGCCTTACACTCAATAATATTGATAACCGGGTAAGGTTCCTTTTTTTCCTGAAGATCTGACATAGTATCTAACCTCATGATAATTTAAAATAAAAGTTCCCGGACAGGAACAAAGCCCGTATAAGAATAACTGCTTTGGTCCGGGAATGCCTTTCTTCTATATAAGTTATTGCGGCTCTTTATCGTGGTCACGTATCTCCACTCGTCTTATCTTACCACTGATAGTCTTTGGAAGCTCTGTGACAAACTCGATGGCGCGCGGGTACTTGTAAGGAGCTGTTACCTTCTTGACATGGTCCTGAAGTTCCTTTTTCAGCTCCTCGCTTGCGGTATAGTTCTTTGTAAGAACTATGGTGGCCTTGATGATCTGACCCCTGATAGGATCAGGAACACCTGTGATAGCACATTCGAGTACAGCAGGATGCTCGATCAGTGCACTTTCAACTTCAAAGGGACCGACCCTGTAGCCGGAGGTCTTTATGATATCATCAGCCCTTCCAACGAACCAGAAATAGCCGTCCTCGTCCTTCCATGCCATGTCACCGGTATGGTAATAACCGTCATGCCAGACAGCTGCTGTTCTCTCAGGTTCTGAGCCGTATCCTGTAAATATCCCGGGAGGATTTCCAAAGCTTGTGTCGATCACGATCTCGCCTTCCTCTCCAACCTCAGCAGGTTTTCCTTCTGCATTGAGCAGTTCAATACTGTACTCGGGTGAAGGTTGTCCCATAGAACCGGGCTTTGGTTCAAGCCAGGGGTAGGTCGCCAGAGTAACTACAGTCTCAGTCTGTCCGAAACCTTCCATAAGTTTAAGGCCTGTGATCTCCAGGAACTTTTCATACACTTCAGGATTCAGCGGTTCTCCTGCTGTCACACAGTACTTCAGGTTGCTGAAATCATATTTACTCAGATCTTCCCTGATAAGGAAGCGGTAGATGGTCGGAGGTGCACAGAAGGTTGTGACACCGTACTTTATGGCATTATCCAGCATCCTGTCAGCAGCGAACCTTTCATAATCATAGACAAAAACAGCACTTCCTGCTATCCACTGGCCGTAGATCTTTCCCCAGACACATTTTGCCCATCCTGAGTCCGCCACAGTGTAATGCAGTCCGCCGTCCTCAACATTCTGCCAGTACTTAGCGGTAATGATGTGTGCGAGAGGATATGTGAATTTGTGAAGTACCATCTTCGGGAAGCCTGTGGTACCGGATGAGAAATAGTTCAGCAATATATCATCATTGTCTGTAGCTTCCTCACCAACAGGTCTTTCAAATTCAGCAGATTCAGCTTCGAGTTCTTCATCGAAGGAAATCCATCCGTCTCTTTTCATGCCAATTGCGATCCTTGTCCTGAGGATCGAGCTTACTTCATCGTAAGCCTCATCAACGTAGTCCAGCACATTTATATCAGGTGCACAGATCACCATACTGATATTGCCTCGCTCCACCCTGTAGACGATGTCCTTCTTTGTGAGCATGTGGGTGGCAGGGACGGCTGTGGCACCGATCCTGTGCAGTCCGAGCAGACAGAACCAGAACTCATACCTGCTTTTGAGCATAAGCATGACACTGTCACCTTTCTTGATGCCGAACTTCTTCAAGATATTCGCGGCTTTGTTGCTGTATTCCGCCAGGTCCTTGAAGTTGAATATTCTTTCATCGCCATTGTCATCGCACCAGACTAGTGCTTTTTTCTCCGGCTGTTCCTCTGCATATACATCGACAACATCATATGCAAAATTGAAATTGTCCGGGATATTGATCCTGAAATTCTGTTTAAAATCTTCGTATGAATCAAAGTCTGTCTGTGATACATACCTGTTAAGTAATGAAGCCATTTTTCCTCCGAATCATAAAATAACTGCTAGGAACTTTGCCGGTTTTCCACCTACTGCCTGCATGCAGTGATCATAGCCTGAATCAAAGAAGATCGAATCTCCTTCTTCAAGGATGATCTCATTGTTGTGGATAACGATCTTCAGGGTCCCTTCAAGCACATAATCGAACTCCTGTCCGGGATGGGAGTTCATAGATGGTTTTGAATCCCCGGATTTTGGTTCCACCTTTACGACAAAGGGCTCGGCCTTCTTGTGAATAAAATTTGCAGCCAGGTTCTGGTACTTATAGTCACTGCGCCTGTTGACACTTACTCCCTTATCCTTCCTGGTAACTGTGAACACATGCATCCTGGGATCCTCACCGGTGAGCAGCACGGTCATATCCACATTCAGATGCTGGGCGATCTCAAAAAGGACACTTGCAGGCATGTCCTCTTCAGCATTTTCATACTTGCCGTATACATCGGCTGGTACGTCCACAAGCTCTGCCATCTTTTCGGGTGAGATACCACATATCTCACGTAACTCCCGGACACGGGATGCGATTTCTTTTATTTTTTCCTGCATGGATATCACTTCAATGAGAAATTGTATTGAAAATGACCGCACGGGAAGAGCTTCCTCCATTTCAGCCTGGCATTTAAAGAAGTTATGGACAAAACTGTATGAACAAGCCCTTTACGATGTGCTGTTTTTGTAATAGCCGGGATTTTAAGGCCTCCTCATATTTTAATATATTCCTTTTTACGGAATGCTAAAATTGAGTTGATCTTCATGCATGAACAGTAAAAAGCTTCAAAAACAAAATATATAATCAGAAACATATATAAACAGATAGAATAAAGCATGATGAGACATATGGAATTAATCATTATTGATTTATACTTTCACCAAGTACTCAACTACCAAAAACGAAAATGATCCCTATGCATGTAGCCTTTGAAAGCATTGAAAAGATGGAACATGAATACCGACGACAGATAATCCATGCCGCTTTCGGTCTGCTTATTTTTGCCTTCCCTTTCTTCAGCACACTGACACTTATGGTGATGAGTCTGCTTCTGGTAATAGCGCTGGGTAATTTCAGGGATTATCTTCCTGTTGAAAAATACCTTTACAAAAAACCTCCGCCTGGTTCGAGGGAGATGCTCACCAACGGGATCAACGAGGGTATAAGAAGCGCTCAGTACCTGACCCTCTCACTGTTCATACTGCTATTGATAAGCCTTATACATGAATATACATCACTCTCTTTTCCTCTCTATGTGGTGGGAGGTGCCATGGCGATATCTACTTTCGGCAGCAGTGCGGCCTCATTTATCCGCCACCGCAAGAAATTGCAGATGGCCAGAATTGCAAACTCGCCCGGGAAGATCGAAGAACATCATCTTCTTCCCTCCAGCATAGTCATGCTCGGTGTGGGTATAGTCTCCGCCTATATTGCAGGAGCATGGATTGCAGGCTGGGGCGACGTTGCTGTTAGCAGAAACCTCATCTTCTTTGTAGCTGTTATAGGCTCGATCACAGCCGCTCTTTTCGAATCGATTCCGTCAGAAGTTGACGATAATCTCTCGGTGCCCCTGGGTGCGGGAATGGCAATGTGGACTTTCAATGCATTCGGCTTTTCGGTACCACCTACCCAGATGTTCATAGCCCTTGTCTTTTCACTGGTACTGGGCTACCTTGCCTATAAAACAAAAATTGCCGACCTTTCAGCATTGTTTGGTGCGGCACTGCTCGGAGTGCTTATCATAGTATTCAGCGAGATATTCTGGTTTATCCTGCTGCTTACTTTTTTCATACTCGGAGGCGCATTTACGAAGTATAAGTACAGGTATAAGAAATCAATAGGCCTCGCACAGTCAGATGGCGGTGTACGCAGCTATGAGAACGTGTTCAGCAACAGTACGGCTGCTCTTGTACTTGCCATTTTTTACGGTATATATCCCCAATATGCCGAGCTTATAATTTTCGCATATCTGGGAACAGTGGCCACGGCAACAGGTGATACACTCGCAAGCGAAATCGGAACGACAGCCCACTCACAGCCTATTATGATAACCACACTCAAACATGTCCAGGCAGGAGTTGACGGGGCGGTTACAGTACTTGGTGAATTTGCCGCAATACTGGGTGCTATGGTCATAGGAATATTAGCGGTGATCTTCGGAATGGTTGATAATGCTTTCATGGTCATCCTGATCACAACTGCCGGTGGCTTCTTCGGAACAAATGTGGATAGTCTACTGGGTGCGACCCTGCAGAAAAGAGGATTGCTTTCAAACAGCGGGGTCAATTTTGTAGCGACCTTTGCTGGTGCGGCAATTTCCGGTATTCTTTATCTTTTATTGGTCTGACAGACTGGTAAACTGCGGTTACTGAAGTCATAAAGCATGTTTTAAAGAAAAGTTATAAACCGTCGTGAGAATGCTCTATTATGAAAAAGAACACCGAGATTGAAGGCATTGCCAGAGAGACACTTGACTTTATTCTTGAGGTCAGCAGGTCCACTTATCCAAACGAGTTTGCAGGACTCCTTGAAGCAAAGGACGGCATAATAACCGATGTGCTCTTTTTACCGGGTACAGAATCAAGCGAGAGCAATGCTGTACTAAAACTTTTCATGATGCCGAATATCTCGGCGGTGGGATCGGTGCACAGTCATCCAAGCTCGGTCATCCGTCCCTCAAAAGCCGACCTTCGCCTCTTCAGTAAGACCGGAACACGACATATAATTACAGGTCATCCCTACAAGAGTAAAAACTGGAAATGTTATGATGGTAGTGGGGAAATAGTTGATCTGCCGGTGCTTGATGTGGAACTTCAGGATGATGATGTGTTGTAGGTATTTCTTAACCTGAAAACAGAATCAAATATTATGCAGTTGCAACTATGTCGCTGCACATTAATTCTGCCTGTTCGAGAATATTTTTGGTGGCCAGTATTTGCATATCAGGCGGATAACCATATTTTTTCAAGAGCTTTTTCACACTCACCCTCATCTTTGCCTGGATATTCTTTCTCACTGTCCAGTCTATTGTGGCATTGTTTCTGATAATTCCGACAAGCTCTATGGCCATAAGTCTTAAAGTTTCATCTCCAAGTACATCCACAGCACTATCATTTGCCGCCAGAGCGTCATAGAATGCAATCTCCTCTGCATTCAAACCAAGTTCTTCATTGTGTTTGTCAGAGTCACGTATCTTTTTAGCCAGTTCGATCAGTTCTTCAATTACCTGAACTGTATCTATTCCTCTATTCTTGTACTCATTAACTGCACGCTGAAGCATCTCAGCAAAGGATTTACTTTTTACCAGGTTCTTACGCTGACGTATTCTTATTTCATCATTGAGCAGTTTTTTGAGTACTTCATAGGCGAGATTTTTCTGAGGAAGATCACGCACTTCAGTTAAAAAGTCCTCAGATAGAATTGAAATGTCAGGCTTTTTGATCCCTACGATATCAAATACATCAATTATTTCTTCGGATACAACCGATCTGGAGACGAGTTCCTTGATCGCGGAATTTACTTCATATTTGGAGGTAGTTGTCTTGCGATCTATCTTAACGAGTATGGACCGCACTGCCTGGAAATAACCAACTTCATCCCTTATCAGATCTGCCTGTGCATGTGGTTTTGAAAGTGCAAATGCTTTGGATAGTTCAGTTACGTGCTGTATAAATCTCTTCCTTTCATGCTTACTTTGTTGTTCTGTCCTGCCTAGAGAAAGAATGAAGTCTGCACCTTCTCTGACAATGGTAAGTTTCTCTTTCGGGGAAGCCGTTAAAATTCTACGGTAATTAAAACCGTGAAACATATCACGGACGATCTCATACTTTTCAAGCATCAGGTCTACGGCTTCATCTTTGAGGTCAGCGGGTTTTCCACGACCTCCGCTTCTTGTATAATTTGCCATAGCATACTTAAGATCATACAGCAGACCTACATAATCCACTATAAGACCGCCAGGCTTGTCCTTGAACACTCTGTTAACACGCGCTATTGCCTGCATTAGAGTATGACCCTTGAGCCACTTGATAAAGTACATCGTATGCAGACATGGTGCATCAAAACCCGTAAGCCACATATCACAAACAATGACGATTTTGAGAGGATCGTCAGGGTCCTGCATCCTGTCCCTGATCTTCATCCTCTTGCTTTTGCTTCTGATGTGAGGTTGCATTGATTTTTCATCAGCAGCACTTCCGGTGATTATGACTTTAACAGCACCTTTCAGATCATCGTCATCATGCCAGTTGGGTCTGAGTGCTATGATCTCATTGTAGAGATCCACGCAAGTCCGGCGATTCATGCAGACGATCATTCCTTTTCCTTCAAGGGTCGCTACTCTGCTCTCAAAATGGGGAATAATATCTGCTGCCAGTTTTTTCAGGTTACTTTTACTACCGACAACAGCATCCAGCCGCGACCATCTGGATTTTAATTTCTCACTTTCATATTCTTCTCTGTCTTCCGTGAGTAAAGCGAACTGCGTATCGAGAGTATCTCGTGCCTCTGCAACAATATCAATTCTGGAGAGCCTGTTCTCATAGAATATTTTGACGGTTACTCCATCTTTGACTGCCTGTTCAATATCATAGATGTCGATGTAGTCTCCAAATATAGCAGGCGTGTTCCTGTCATCAAATTCTATGGGTGTGCCGGTGAAGCCTATAAAAGATGCGTTTGGCAGAGCATCACGCATATGTTTTGCAAAACCATATGAGAATCTGGCTTCATCGTCTTTTTGTGACATTTTCATCTCCAGACCGTACTGGCTCCGATGAGCTTCATCAGCTATGACAATTACATTGCTGCGTTCAGTGAGAGCAGGAAAACTATCTTCGCTGTTCTCTGGCAGGAACTTCTGAATCGTCGTAAAGACAATGCCGCCGGATGCCACTGATAACAAATCCCTGAGCTCTGCGCCTGTATTTGCCTGTACTGGATGTTGCCTGAGCAGGGAGCTGCATCTTGCAAAGCTTTCAAAGAGCTGACCGTCAAGATCGTTGCGGTCCGTTATGACAACAATGGTAGGGTTGTCCATATCCACCACAAGCTTGCCTGCGTAGAATATCATTGAAAGACTTTTACCCGAACCCTGTGTATGCCAGATGACACCACACCTTCGATCTCCGTCGGGACGGGAGGCTTCTATGGTCTTTTGAACCGCCTTGTTCACGGCATGATACTGATGATAACGTGCGAGCTTCTTGATTATCGGGCCATGGTCTCCTTCAAATACCATGAAATTCTGTACAAGGTCGAGTATAACATCCTTATTACACATTCCTTTTAACAGAACTTCCATTTCAGGAATCAGGAAATCGGCAGTATTCTCTCCATCGATGGTTTTCCAGGATGTGAACCATTGCCTGCTTGAAGTAATGGTGCCTGCCCTTGCCTCCTGACCATCGCTTATTATCAGGAAGGCGTTGTACCTGAAAAGTGAGGGGATCTCATCCTTGTAGGTCTGGAACTGATTGTAGGCTGTCCATATGAGATCATCATCTTCATATTCACTGTCATCCTCAGGTCGTTTGAGTTCCATAACAACAAGAGGCAATCCATTTATGAACAACACTATATCCGGTCTGCGATTGTTCCTGTTTTCAACTACAGTGAACTGGTTGACTGCAATGTATTCATTGTTACAATATTCTTTGAAGTCAAAGAGCCATACCTTGTCATAGACGACCTCACCTTCATTATTCCTGTATTCAACATCAACACCATTTACAAGCATGTTATGGAATACCTGATTGCTGTGTATCAGGTCCTGTGACTCGGTTCTGACTACTTTTTTCAGTGCTTCCTCCCTTGCTGGAGAAGGAATATGCGGATTAAGTGTAGCTATGGCTGCTCTGAGTCTTTCAATAAGGAACACATCAGAATAGGTAACTCTTTGAGAATCAGGAGTTTCCGGGGCTATGTCAGGTCCGTAAAAGTATCCATAGCCAAGCTCGGTAAGTATCTCAAGGGCTGCTTCTTCAACTTCTGATTCGGAGACTATACAGGACATAGGACATTATTCATCAGAATAGTTTTTAATTCCAAAAGAAATTCATATTTAAATTATTTAAATTTGACCACTCATCCAGATTGAAATTTTGCGTAATTAGTTTCAAATTTATGCATGAAAAAAAGAAGATATTTTTCTTCCGGAATCAGTCATTGTATGCATCAAATATCTGCCATAGCCAGATGAGTGGAGCGGTTATGAATCCAATTACAAGAAATGTAAGTAGCCCGCTAACAAAAAGACCTACCCATATACCAATTGCTTTGAATATCTGACCCTTTACGAGTTGACCCAACCCTGGTAAGAAAAATGACAACAACGCCGGAACTCCGTGTTTTTTATTATCGCTCATGTAAGTTTCCTCAAATATGTAGAACAGACATTCTATATTTACAATAATATAAAAAGACTTTTGCCTGATTTGTTTCTATGTTTAACTGTATAGGCAAAACCTAAAAACTGGTATGCTTATATCAAAAAATGGGGTACTCCGCAGCTGCTTCAAAGACCTCCTATGGATACGGAATTTCTTCGAAGTCTTCTAAGGTATCTTCGTAACTACCAATCTGGTAGAAATTGGTAGTTATTGGTAATTCACAACTAAAAATTAAGGATCATTTCAGATTGTGAAGAAAATCATCCAGTGAGACATTTGCCTGTTTAAGAATACTGCTTAATGTACCTTTCTTGAGTGGATTATGCAAAGGCACAGTTACAGTATCCTGACCACGCTGCAAAAAAACATGGCTCCCTTTTTGTCTGACAACCACAAAGCCAAGTTTTGTAAGAGACTTGATGGCCTTCTGCCCGGAAGTTACTGGTAATTCAGGCACTTGCAACATCAACCTTTACGATCTCACCAAGAACTCTTGCCTGCTCTCCCGTTACCTCGAGCACAAGTTCAATGGCTTCCTTGATGTTCTCAAGAGCCTCTTCTTTTGTATCGCCCTCACTGATGGCTGCAGGGAGTTCAAGACAACGAGCAGTGTATCCTCCTTCCTCCGCAACTTCAAGAACTATTGTGTACTGCATGATTATTCATCAGTTCTTATGATATATTAAGTTTGATTGGTACATGGCGGAGACGAAGTGCTGACAAAAAGTATCAGATAATTACTTTATCTGTTCACTCCCATGTACCTGTACAGGTAACTTCTACCCCTTTTGACCTGTTCGATATAATCAAGTTCTGCAAGATATTGCATGTCATTCCTTGCTGTATCATAGGCAACATTATATTTTCCTTTGATCTCAGCAATCGAGAAGTACCTATCAGGTTCCTTGAGCAGGCTTTTGAGTATATCCGCCTGCCTGAGATTCAGATCCCTGGATCTTTCAATGATCTGCATGGTCTCATGCTGCTCCTGCTTCTTCAGAATTATGTGCTCCTCAAGGTCATCCAGTGCTTTTTCTATTGTCGAGAGGTTATAGTTTACGAAATAAGTAAGGTCGTTCCAAGATTTACTACCAATTTAGTGGAGATTGGTAATTAATAATAATCCGTTTTCACTTGAAATCCTCAATAATGTCTATAATTTCAAAAACTGTTGTGCAGGGGTTGCTTTCGGTGCTGATAAGTTCTGTATCACTGTCCAGATGTATTTCAGCGATCTGTTTTGAATTGATCAATGCACGCCGGATTTTGGGGATAGTTCTTTCATAAAGAGTTGGATCGTTTTTCTGATAGTTGGAAATGAAGTTTTCTATCTTTCTTAAAAGAGTTTCTTTTTCAAAACGATTGGGAAAATAGCCAAAATGGCAAAGTATCCAGTATTCGAACGAAGGATTGGAGAATATGAGACCGATATTATGTTTGCTTGCGGTATTAATTGCTTTTTGAAAATCATTATTCGTATTCGCATCTCTGTCAAAGATGCAGAATATGAGGTCATCAGCTCGAAAATCTCTCTTGTGATGTTCCATGAACTTTATTGTGTATTCCAGTAATCTGTTAACTGCTTTGTCACTTCTGGATGAATATATTTTAATGCTGAGTCTGGGGATTCTCTGGTTAATTCTCAGTTTTTCAAAATACAGTCTCTCGGTCTTCTCACCCTCACAGAATATCCACATATTACGTGTGGATTTTCTACCTTCTCTTCTAGCCATTTCATATCCTCATCAAAAGAAAGCTGTTTCGTCAATGAAAGGGAGTCCTCCAACTCTGCCTGTGAGGTAGGCTCTTTCAAAATCCGCATCCTGTCTTATGTCGTATTCAAGAAGAGAATACAGTTCTGTGTTTCTGTTCGGTTCTTTTGAACAGAAATATATCTGGTCTTTGCGGAACAGTTCATTGTCCAGCAGGGATGTGTTGTGAGTTGTGAAAATGAGCTGTGCGTTCTTTTCGTTCTTTTTGCTGTTGAAGAGTCTTACAAGAAATCTTGTAATGGAGGGATGCAGGCTCAGTTCTAACTCATCGATGAAGGCTACCTTTCCGTTTTCCAGAATATCGAAGATGGGGCCCAGGAGTGCAAGTGTCCGCCGGGTTCCTTCCGATTCCTCAGAAAGGTCCAGTCCGATAAGTTTGTTGTCTGCGGTTCTGTGGAGGAAACTTACAGAGAATTTCTCTTTTTCGTCTTTGTGGAAACTAAAAGGTTCTTCTTTAAGCAGAAACCCCTCATTAGCGACTTGTTCCTTTTCTATGATTATGTCCTCTATGCCACCGAAATCGGCTGCTTTGAGAATTTCCAGGACCTTCTCTTTAAGCTGCCTGTTATGAGACATCTGTGAGATGGTGTAGTCTGTCCATGCAGGATCATAGTTTATAACCAGATACTTGCTGAAAAATTCGTAGGCTTTTTTTGTTCCTTCAAATCCAAGTTGTGTTGCCCTTGATAGATAAAGAGTGTTGTCTATTGTCTGATCTTTGAGCTGTTCCTGTTGCTTTTTTTCTTTTGAGCCAAATTTGTATTTGCTGGTATTCGTCCTGCTGAACACAAGCCTTTCTCTTTTTTGCGGTCTGTGATACAGATATTCGTCTATCACTTTGCTGTCGGTACATGAGAACCCATAGCGATAACGCACATTCTCATGTATGAAGCGTATCTCGAAGATGCTTGCCTTTTTTCCGCCCTTTTCACCGAATTTAAAAGGCACAACCGGAATCCGCGAGTCAATATTGAACTTGTGTGAATTCAAAACCATGTTTCGCATGAAATGAATC
>JAALLO010000122.1_pt1 | contig 21163 bp, 19 predicted proteins | sample 7245941 | NCBI WGS metagenome assembly JAALLO01 (sample SAMN13049198, study PRJNA578106) | oil field metagenome | isolation source: filtered produced water from oil reservoir A2 | place: USA:offshore Texas | collected 2016 | reverse complement strand
ATTTCAATCCCTCTAAGGTCTGATTGTAACCAAGCCAGTTTAGACATATTTTAGGCTATTTTTGCTGTCAATTATTAAAACTGCAAAATGTATCGAGAATTGTCTTGGTATTGTTTTATTGATAGAAATGAAGAATTTATACTATTTTAATTCAACTCTCGGACTATAAAATGGAATTCTGGATTTCGTGGAACGTTAATTTGGGAGGAGGTATATAAAGATCCACGAAAACCATTCAATAATAAAGATTCCAATTACTGTTTATCAGTTTCGATTACCTCAACACATCCAAATCCCATAGCATTCTTTTCTCCAAGCCCAGCATCATAAGCAAAGGAAAGTAGTTCAGGACTTGCCTGAAGAGTCATTACCATAAGACTGCAGCGTCTTTTATCGCTGCCTACAGATATGCGTTTGGGTTTCACCTTATCAACAGCCACAATGTCAAAGTGATCATGCTCAAGCTGATGCCCACAATATTCTTCATAACGCGCAACAAGGTTCTTGTGCAGGTTCTCATAGAATTTTGCATCTTTTGGATAGAGATCGATTTCTACAAGCTGTCCTTCTCTTTTACGAACAGTTTTGACGTAAATAGGGGAGAGTGTCTTGAAAGTGCACTCTTCTGGCAGGAAAGGAGTTTCTAGGACTTCAATCCGTCCCATGACAAAGTCTGACTTTTGATCGCCTTTGCCAAGAGTAAACTCTGGCTGAGCTAGCAGGCCCTTGGCGAAGCTTTCAATAAACTTTGAATCGGGAGACGAAATGAAAAAATGTCCCTTAACAAAGTTCAATCCATTACTAGCAGGTAACCTATCTTCTGTAATAATATTTGAGAAGGTATAAAACTTGAATCCATCATGACTGTGAGTGCTATTTGCAAGTTCAATATCTGCAACAGCAAGTCTCTTGTAGAGCATGGAAGCCAGCCCATATTGATAGTCATAATGAATGGGGTTGGAAGATATCTTTTGAATTGTAACCTTGCACCTCATGTATAATACTACAACAAAATATTATTTTAAAGCTTCCAAAATATACCTGAGTTGAATGTTGGAACATTATGTAAGCTACTTCATCTAAATATTCGCGCATTCTAGGGTTTTTGTAGTGCTTAGAACTACCCCCCGCTAAAAAGTAAGATGAAGGATATCTACTTGCCCCACCCAAGTATATCCATAGACTATGAGATTACTCTCGTTGTAACACCTGAAACATTTGTAACATCTATATGGAATAGTCCTATGAAGTTATTTTATAAATGACTAAGTAGGACAGGCACACAGAAAACAAAACATATTAAATGCACCTGTTCTACTAAATATTACTTAATATTATAAGAGAAGAGCAAAGACCCTTCTTATCAAGTGTTACAAATGTTACAAATGTTACGTCACTCAGCACATTCCTTGTAATTCCTAGACTTCAATATTTCAGGACATTCCGGGAATTGTTCCAGTAACTCATCTTCTGAATCCGAGATCCAATATCTCTGGATTATTTCTCTCCACCTGTCACCATCTGGTACAGCAAGGTAGCGCGTATTTACCTTTTTGCCGCTTGCACGCCCTATTCTTTGTGATTCGGACATCATACCAATGCTTTGAAGAGCTTTTGTCACTCCTGTTGGACTTGAACCAAGACCTTCTGCAGCCATGGAGGGAGTAATTGCAGCAACACCTGAAGCTGTTATGAAATCCTCAAACTTAGATGATGGAATTTCGTCACCCACGGCTAAAGCATAGACATGATTAAATGCTATACCTTCGAATGACTGAGCTCTCACATATTTCAGTTCCTTCTGTCTCCGAAGAATATATTTTTTGAGCATTTCATCCCCTTGAGGAAGCAGTTGACAAATTATTGATATTGGGATCAATATCTGTTTAATCCTACTCTCAACATCAAACTCTTGATAATCGAGGAGTTTGTTTCCATCGACTTTGTTCCAATTGAATAGTACAAAGTTTGCAATCCTAGCGCGAAGTACTTCTACTTCAACATCATACCTTTTTGGAAGGATTACCGGAATATCTTTCCTCCTGGTCTCTTTTGGCGTGAATGAGAAAACTCTCCCCTCTGTAGCATTGTCCTTAAAGTGTTCCCTCATAGCGAACACCTTTGGACAGAATGCATCAAAGTATTCATTTTCCTCATAGTTACTGGGTTTACATTTTGTATGAACCGAGTTGTGTTTTTCAAATCCTGTGTTTATATACTTTACAAACGGGTTCCTAGCACCACCATCAAGATCTGCTTCATCCATTACGAAGGTACCATGCCACAATTCATTTAATCTCATGGCACCACTGGAAGTACTGGATCCGTTAGCCACAAGAGGATAAAAGCATAGGCTTGATACAATAGTAAGAAACCTCGATTTACCCTTACCGGTGTCGCCTAAAAACCGCAAGTAAGGAAGGGTATTTACCTTTGGATAAAACCAGGTAAAAAGTATGTAGCATGCCAGTAAATCATACTCAGACCCTGGTGCATCCAGATACTTTTGTAAGTGTAACTTTATATCCTCAAATAAGTCAGCAGCCTTCGGTGTTTCAACTAGGACCATTGTAGATACATGTGGCACACCTACGATTGGCTTCACTTTACCATTGATGATCGGCAATTTCTGAGCATAGATATCCTGACCTTCATAGTCAATCTTCTCAGCAAATTGTAATTCCCCATTCTCGACAAAAGCGAATTCAAATTTATCTTTGTCCATAACTGTAAGATAAATGTTCTTCTCAGTCGCAATGAAGGATCTGCGGATTAGTTCCTGGCTGAGAGACCCCACAGTACCAGCCATGTTATTAGAATTATTGTTTTTCATGATTATCTACCTTTTACTTTAGGGTAAGTGCGTCTATTCCCACATACCCAAAAGATACTATGAAGCCAATTATATAATTCAGTTGCGACCCCATAAAATTTCAAAGGAACTATGTTCAAAATCGCGTCATATAATAGATTCCATGGAGGATTATTACAATATAAAAATGTCACATTTTCCCTGCTGAAGCATTGGATTAGACATTTATTATTCCACCACTGCCAGTAACATTACTCAAGTTTGGTTATCCTTTAATCAGGAATACAATAGGACCACATTTCAGAAGAAATCAATACAGCCTTCTCAATGTCACCAATTTAGCCATGTATCTTGAAGGTTGCCTCAAGTGCATTGATTGTCTGCTGTTCTACTAAGTCAATACACTACATACAACAGAATAGTCCACCCCTACATACAACATAACATATATTTGCTAGCATGCTAACAATAATTCCTAGCATCAGTAATCAGTGGTACGCATCAATTCGCATACAATGATTTTGAATCAACTCTTTTTGAAATAGAGCTGCTTAAATAATTGCAAGACAAAGTATTACATACCACGGTTCAACTAAGATTGTCGTGATGCCAATTGAGGTGATCAATAAGAATAGTAGCTATCTACTGAAATATGAAGTCCGTTGATCTCATGCTACATGCAAAAGAGCTGGATCACAATCCATCCACGAACGCCCCGATCCTCTCAAGAGCCTCTTCTATCTCCTGCATGGAAGTCGCATAGGAACAGCGCAAAAATCCGTCTCCGGCCTCACCAAACACATTGCCGGGAATTGTGACGACCTTCTGCTCGAAGAGAAGGCGTTCGGCGAATTCCTCGGAGCTTAAGCCGGTATTTTTGACTGACGGGAAAGCATAGAACGCACCCTTGGGCTCGAAGCAGTCAAGGCCGACCTTGTTCAGTCCGCTGACAATAAGGTGGCGGCGTCTGTCGTAGTCACGCACCATTTTCTCCATTTCGGCTGTGCCGTTGCGGAGTGCTTCGATGGCGCCAAGCTGAGCGATTATAGGCGCACATAGCATGCAGTACTGGTGGATGAGCATCATTGAAGCTATGATCTCCGGAGGTGCCATGGCAAACGCCAGTCTGAAACCCGTCATTGCATACGCCTTGGAAAAACCATTGAGCAATATCGTCCTGTCACGCATTCCTTCCAGAGAGGAAAAACATGTATGTCCGCCATTGTAGGTCAGACAGTCATAGACCTCATCCGAGATCACCATTATATCATGTTCCGCAACCACATCAGCTATGGCCTCAAGGTCCTTCCGGCTCATGGTGGCACCTGTTGGATTGTTCGGATAGTTCAGGATCAAAGCCTTGGTCTTATCCGTGATAGCGGCCTCAAGATCTTCAGGCAGCAACCTGAAGTTGTTCTCGATACTGTTCATCACAGGAACAGGTACTCCTCCTGCAAACATCACAGAAGGCACATAGGCAACATAAGATGGTTGAGGTATGATAATCTCATCGCCGGGATTTGTGATAGAACGGATGGCAACATCAAGTGCTTCACTTACACCGGATGTTACGAGTATCTCAGACTCGGGATTATAACTTATATTATACTTCCCGGAAAATGATTTAGAAATCTCCTCACGCAGCTCCATGAGACCGTAATTGGAAGTATATGAGGTTTCCCCGCATTCCAGGGAATGTATACATGCCTCACGGATATGCCACGGAGTAACAAAGTCAGGTTCACCCACACCAAGGGATATAGCATCGTCTATCTCGGACGCAAGGTCGAAATAACGACGAATACCGGATGGAGGCACCTGGTTAATTACATCTGCGACGAATCTTGAGGGATGGCATGTTTTTCTCATACATCATACATCCTTTGTTAACAAAATCAAATGGAGTTAAGGAGTTACAGGCAGGCGTGCGAGATGATCCTGTTCATAGAGGATCACTCCGTCCTCTTTGTAGGTTTTCAGGACAAAGTGCGTGGCTGTGTGCTGCACCTGCTCGAGTGTTGATATCTTCTCCGCAACAAAGAAAGCAACCTCTTTCATGGAACTGCCGGAAACCGTTAGCGAGAGATCATACTGGCCTGAGAGCAGTCTTACAGAGCGGACCTCCGGAAACTTATACAAACGTTCCACAAGGGCCTGATATCCAAGGCTGCGTTCAAGACTTACCTTCAGTTCGATTATAGCATATACGTTCTCATCACCTGCAAGGTCCCAGTCGATCACGGTCTTATACTTGCGTATTACACCGCTGTTCTCCATGTCCTTGATGATACTGCTAACCTCTCCAACGGGCATGCCTGTGAGGGTTGCGATCTTCTCATGTGAAATTCTCGCATCTTCTTCGAGACATTCCAGGATATGACGTGTTTTTTCGTCCATATTGAGCAACCCCATAATAAGAAAAGAAAAAATAAAGAGATTTTTCGCTTATTCGAGCAATACTGCGTTAACCACACCATCCTGACCAGGACGGCTTGTGATTCTTGCATTGCCGAGAGCGGTCTTTACAACTGAACCCTTTGTAAGGATGTTACGCCTGACATAGTGTTCATTTGCAACATTGTCAATTACATTCTCAATTGCTGACTGCTGTGACTTCCCCTGAGAATCGGTGACATTTGCAACATTACACTGCAGAAGTCTGACCTTCCTGTTACCACCGGTTGTGGAAATGTTCTTCCTCTTGGTGTCGTCTATGTGTGTGTCAGCAGACTCACGGCCTAATTCGTATTTTCTCTTACCACGTGCTGCCTTGATTTTGGCACCTGTATATGTCCTCTTGGATCTGCCTTGCCATTTCATGATATATCCTCTTAATCAGTGTGAAAAGTGAACTTGATTCTGTTCTTTAAACAAATATGACTTATGGACGTACCATTAATAATAAGATTCTATATGAACTTTTCGAATGGTTTCATAACGCCTCTTGCAGAATTGAAGCAATTGAAGAAGTTGGAGAATACAGGACATCATAATCACCGAATCCACAAAGTAATTGATAAATATTGCAATCACTAAATAGAACCCATGTTTCGTGTAATTTTTCTCGGTACAGCCGGTTCCCTCCCGACAAAAGACCGCAACACATCGGCTACAATGGTCAACCGTGAAGGTGAACTCATGCTCTTTGACTGTGGCGAAGGAACACAGCAGCAGATGATGCGGGCCAAGACCGGAATGAAGGCGCTGTCCTCCATATTCATATCTCATTTTCATGCAGACCACATACTCGGTATACCCGGACTCATACAGACGATGTCATTTCATGGCAGGACAGAGCCCCTGAAGATATACGGTCCTCACCGGGTGCATGATTTCGTAAGAATACTGAGTGCACTTGGGTACTATAAACTGCGTTTTGAAATAGAAGGCATAGACCTTGAAGCCGGAGATATAATAAAGCGGGACGGATACTCGATACATGTTATAGGAACAGAACACAGCGTACCGAGCCTGGGATATGCCCTGGTTGAAGATAAACGTACAGGTAAATTTAATCGTGAAAAAGCCATGGAACTTGGCGTACCCCCCGGACCCCTGTTCTCCAGACTACACAACGGTGAAGCCGTAGAGGTCGATGGAAAAACCATCCTGCCGGAAGATGTCGTGGGTGACGCACGCCCTGGCAGAAAAATCGTCTACAGCGGAGATACCCGCCCTTGTGATGGTATACTGGAGGCAAGCCGGGATGCTGATCTGCTTATCCACGACGCAACCCTGTCAAAGGACCAGCAGGAATGGGCGATCGAATCCATGCATACGACCGCAGAAGAAGCAGCTTTGCTTGCAAAGGAGGCAGGTGTAAAGCAACTGATACTAACACATATCAGCTCCCGCTATTCCGATGACGTGACACCACTGCTTGAAGAGGCAAAAGCTGTCTTCGGGAACGTCACAGTTGCCGATGATATGATGGAGATCGAAGTCCCATACCCTGATAAAAAATGAGTGCTGAAATCAAAAGAAAGACAGATCTTCAGATGAAGGTCCAGTCAAGTTTTTTGTCCTCGGCATCGTAAAGAGATACTTCCGCGCTCATTTCCTCGGTCCCGTACGGAAGTTTCTTCACACCGAGATACAGGATATCGCCGGGGCCGTAATTAAAGTTCTCAGGCTTGACCTTTCCGAAATAGACACGACCTCTGGACCTTGTTTCCTCGACTACGACTCCTTTCCACATCAGGGAGTCGATGACATTGATGACTACACATTCAAATCTGTCAGATTCGTTTACCTCAGACATAGCTCTCCGATATATTTGTCAGATTTAAAAAGATAATCCTTAAATGTAGAGCCTTTCAGGGTCTGAAGTTTTCTGAACACCCTTTAGCTTTTTGACAGAATCGAGCAGATCACCCTGATTTACGTAATCCCGATCCTCAACGATCACATTGTGGAGTGCTGTCTTGAGGACCTTACTCACAAGATCCCTTCCAGAAAGCCCTTCTGTCATCTTTGCAATCTCCCTGAGATCCACATCTTCCACAGGAAGAGGGAATGTCTTGATATTAGATTCAAGGATCTTGAGTCGTTCCTTCTCATCCGGCAGGGTAAATTCTATCTCTTCTTCAAACCTGCTTCTTACGGCCGAATCAATAGTGTCGTTGCGGTTCGTGGCACCAATTGTGCATACACCGGAACGCTCGACAATGCCATCCATTTCCGTAAGCAAGGCATTGACTATCTCAGCAACGTCACCACGCAGCTCCTGGTATCTCCTGTCCAGTGCAATGGCATCCAGCTCGTCGATGAAGATAATACATGGTGCCATTTCCTGGGCGCGCTCATATAACTGGTGTATCTGGCGGGCGCCTTCACCCACGAACTCACCAATCAGTTCTGTGGCCTTGACCGGAAGTATAGGCACATGGGTCTTGTTCGCAAGTGCCTTGGCAAACATGGTCTTACCGGTACCCGATGGTCCGAAAAAGAGCACATTTCTTGGCGCCCAGCGTCCGAACATCCCCGGTTCCTGCAGGAAACGCTCGATGAGCCTGCACTTGCGTCTTGCACCGTCCTGTCCCACAACATCATCGAAGGATACATCGCTTGTGAACTCAACCGTGGGTGCACTGCTGACCGTGATCTCTTTAACGATAATACGGGTCTTCAGACCTATCACTGATTCAGGAGGTTCCACTTCATTGATCCGGTAGGCAAAATCCGGATACATGCGTCTGTCAAAAAGGTATTCTCCCTTGCGGGCTATCATGCCGTTCCACTGTTCCCGTGCATAGTGTTCGAACACACCCGGATTCTCAATGATCGGGTATTCTTCCAGAACACTGGCCATGGGGTAGCCTGCGGGTTCAAGAAAAAGAAAATCAGCGGTACTTTCAACAGAATTCTTACTAAGATCCCTGTTTACTTTGGTATTAACTTTCTGGGCAGTCCGTACTATGAATATCATCCCTTTCCGGTATATTATGTCTAGAATGAATTGAAGCGATATTAAACTTAACCCTTAAACCCCAACATTGCCTCATAAAATTCAACAATTTTTCCCCCAGGAAAGAATACTGTTCAGGTTCTGTGAATTTAATTCTCTTCAAAAAATATAATATTTAATAATATATAAATATGTTAAAGGTCAATATATTAATGAAAACATGAGTAGATCCGACTCCCGGCTTTCTGAAGAAAAAGAAAGTATGAAAATTCCGAATTTAGCCAATAGTGTATTCTTTCTTATTGTATGTGTTTTTGGCATAATCATCATCTCGCCATTTATCGTGACAGATCAGATGGACATGATAGTCCTGAGTTCTGTCCTGATAGCAATAACATTTGCAGCCATAATCTATGCAAGTTCCAGAATTGACAGGATGAACCTGGAGCTTGAAGCAAGGATCATGGAGCTCAAGAATGAAAAGGAAGAGGTCAGCAGCCTGATGGAGCAAAATTCGAAGATCGAGAACACACTCACTTCACTCATCTCATTGTTTATCGCTCCAAAGGACGTTGACGGAGCTATAGAAGAGACATTGCAGAGAACGGGGCGGTTCTGTAATTGTGAACGTAATTATCTGCTATTGATTGCCAGAGACGGAAACTCTTTCCATATGACACATTACTGGAATAGTGATAGCTGCGAAAACAAAAAGACTATGTTCGAGAACCTGAATATGTCCAGTACACCATGGATTGCAGAGAAGATATATGAAAAGCAGATACTCATAATCCCTGAAGCAGATTCACTATCAGATGAGGCATCAAGAGAAAAGGACATAATGAAGAGCCGGGGAATTGATTCACTTATTCTTGTCCCGGTAGAACTTGATGAAAAAGTAACAGGTATTATAGGGATCGAGAATCCCGATTTACCGAAGAATTGCAGTGATGAGTGGAAGCAGACCCTGAAAATCCTTTCAGAACTTGTGGGAATGGCTATGCAGCATAAATCCTTCCTGAACGAACTCAGCCTGTTTAAGAGCCTCATCGATGAATCAAATGATTTCATCTTTGTGATAGACTCTGAGAAAGGAACTGTTGTTGATGTCAATGAAACTGCCTGCAGGCAGCTGGGATATTCCAGAAACGAGTTTATGCAATTTACAGGAGACAGGAATGAGCAGTTATTCGGAAGCAGGTTCTGGGAAAAGGATATACAGGACATATGCGGGAACAGATTCCTTGATATTGACAAAACTATCAGCACAAAAAATGGCAAAGTCATTCCTGCGGAGATCAATGTAACTTTCACAGATCATGAGAATAACAGTTATGCACTTGCCATCGTACGTGATGTGACAAAACGCAAGGAAGTCGAGGAGATCCTGAAAAAGACACAGGAAAGAGTGGAGCTCGCACTCAGAGGTGCTGACCTTGGAATGTGGGACTGGAACATACATACTAACGAATTGATATATAATGACAGATGGGCGGAAATGCTTGGCTATGAAGCACGTGATATCAAACCGACTTTTGACTCCTGGCTGAATATGATACACCATGAAGACCTGCCATCCGTAAAGAATGAGATCGACCTTCACTTAAGTGACAGAACTCCCTTCTTTGAATCAGAGTTCAGGATGCAGAACAAGAACAAGAACTGGCAGTGGATACTCAGCCGTGGCAAGGTTGTGGAGTGGACCGGTGACTGTGAACCCTCCAGACTTGCAGGCACCACCATGGACACCAGTGAGAGAAAGAAATTCGAAGAAGAGCTGCGCCACTCCAATGAACTCAAGGACCTCTTCACAGACATAATGAGACACGACCTCTTAAACCCCGCAGGAAATATAAAAGGATTCACGGACCTGCTCATGGAAATTGAGGATGACGGGAAAAAGAAGAACATGGTGAGCAGCATAAAACGCAACAACGACAAGCTGATCGAAATGATCGAGATCGCTGCCAAGTTCGCCAAACTGGAATCCACCGAGGACATCCGGCTTGAGAGAATGGAGATCGGTGCAATTCTCAGGAATGTCATCGAGCAGTTCGAGCACAAGCTCGAGGACAGGCAGATGACACTTGATATGAGAGCAAAGGGAACTTACTATTCCATGCTCAATCCGATAATCGAGGAGATATTTGCCAATTTTATTTCCAATGCGATCAAGTACAGCCCCGAGGGCACACCCATTATAGTTGATGTCGTGGACACCAACTACTACTGGAAGGTGGAAGTGACCGACTCCGGAGAGGGGATACCGGATGATGTAAAGGAGCTTATATTCGACCGTTTCAAGCGTGTTAATAAAAAAGGTGTCAAAGGAACGGGACTGGGTCTTGCCATAGTCAAAAGAATAGCCGAGATCGTCGAAGCTGAGGTTGGCGTGGAGGACAATCCCGAAGGTCAGGGAAGCAGGTTCTGGGTCAAGCTGAAGAAATGCACGGACTTCACAGACCACAGTGTGCCGGAAAACAATGTCCCCGAAGAGAGTCTGGCCCCAACATCTTTAAGGCAAATGCCTCCCATCAGACCATAATTCTGACAAAATAAGAGGCATTTTTATGGAACTGGATGAGCTCGTTATTACAAGGGCCATAGTCGAGGAGTATTCAAAAACCTTCCTTGACTATACGGATGTTGATGTAGCACTTGTCGGCGGAGGACCTGCAAACCTGGTTGCTGCCAAATACCTCGCCGATGCGGGAGTTAAGACTGTTATTTTTGAGAAGAAACTCTCGATAGGCGGAGGAATGTGGGGCGGAGGAATGATGTTCCCGCGTATTGTGGTCCAGGAAGATGCAAAGCACATACTGGATGACTTCGGTATTAACTATCATGAGTACGAAAAGGGATACTATGTTGCAAGCTCCATTGAATCCGTGGGAAGACTCATTACAGGTGCCACATCCGCAGGTGCTGAGATCTTCAACCTGATAGATGTGGAAGATGTGATGATACGTGAGAATGATGCGGTCTGCGGCCTGGTGATCAACTGGGGACCCGTATCCATGAACCGGCTTCATGTGGATCCTCTTTCCATTCGTGCAAAGGTGGTCATTGACGGTACAGGACATGATGCGGCTGTCTGCAGCACAGTTCAGCGCAAGGTACCCGGTGCACAACTGGGCGAGCTTGGTGTTGTGGGAGAGAAACCCATGTGGGCCGAAGTGGGAGAGCGCATACTCATGGAGACTACAAAGGAAGTATATCCCGGGCTTATCGTCACTGGAATGGCAGCAAACGCGGTTGCAGGTGCCCCGAGGATGGGACCTATATTTGGCGGTATGATGCTCTCCGGAAAGAAAGCTGCGGAAATTGCAATTGAAAAGCTTGGAAAGTGAGATTCTAAATGGATCTTACTTTTTCGTGCCACCCACAATCTTTTTCAAAGGAAAGATTTATGTAAGAAACGGACATCTATAGGGTGCTTTCAAAGAAAAACCCTTCTTCAAGCCGGGGTAGGGTAGCGGTTATCCTGTAGCCCTGTGGAGGCTACGATCCGAGTTCGATTCTCGGTCCCGGCCCCATAAACCTTTTTCTGACAATACCATAAAAACAGTTCAGTATAATATCATTTTTGGAGATTATACTCTATATTTTAAAATAATTGAAATCAGATTGATCAAAATTAAAAGATGAAAACGGATCAATAGTGAATTTAAGATTGGGGTACCCCACCCCCTCATTCACAAGGGGTGGTACAGGCCTTGTAAATGAAGATCTCAAACTAACAGACAGACAATCTGTCTGAATATTAGTATATTTTTCTAGTATTTAACTGTATATACAATTTGCGGACAGTTACTGGAACTCATTGATCTTTAATTGCCTTCGGTTGCACATCTTCTCTCCCGGTATGTCCACAGGATAAGCTCCTGTCAGACAGCCAAGACAGAGGTCATCCCTGTCAAGCCCTATGGATTCAACCAGGCCGTCAATGCTCAGATAACCAAGGGAATCGGCACTAATAACAGCTTCAACACCCTTAATGGTCTTGTGTGCGGCTATCAACTCGTCCCTCGAGGCCATATCTATTCCCAGATAACAAGGAGCAACTATGGGAGGGCTGCCAATTCTGGCATGTACTTCCTTTGCGCCTGCTTTTCTGATCATGTCAATAATACGTCTTGAGGTAGTTCCCCTGACAACGCTATCGTCGATCAGGATTATACTCTTACCTTTGATGTTCTCGTCAATTGTATTCATTTTAAGACGCACCGCAGTCTCGCGCATAGCCTGTCCCGGTAAGATGAAAGTCCTTCCTATGTAACGGTTCTTCATGAGGCTTTCTTCATAATCGATGTCCGACTCACGGGCATATCCGATTGCAGAAGTGATCCCCGAATCGGGAACCGGAGAGACCATATCAGCTTGTACCGGATATTCCTTCGAAAGTATCTCACCTATTCGCTCCCGAACCTTATAAACCAACTTACCATCGATTATTGAATCCGGTCTTGCAAAATAGACATATTCGAAAACACAGTGTGCTGAACATGGCTCATTGAAAAGCTGGTGTGACTCGATCTCACCTTCGCGGAATATAACAAGTTCACCAGGCTTGACATCCCTGAGCAGTTCACCGTTCAGGGTATCAATAGCCACGCTCTCCGAGGCCACAACATATCCGGAATCTATGGTTCCTATACAGAGAGGTTTGAACCCGAAGGGGTCCCTTACGGCCATGAGTGTGTCGTCTATAAGAATGGCAAGTGAATAAGAACCGTTAAGCTGCTTCATGACATGCCTGATAGCATCTACCGGATCATACTTCAAAAGCTCCTTCACAAGAAGGTGTGCTATGACCTCGGTATCAGAGCTTGCAACAAAAAGATGACCTTCTGATTCCAGTTTTTTCCGAAGCTCCGAACCGTTTACAAGATTTCCGTTATGAGCTATGGCAACGCTGCCACTCTTATATTTAACGATGAAAGGCTGGCAGTTCTCCAGTCTGGAGTCGCCTGACGTAGAATAGCGTACATGACCTACACCGACTTTGCCTTTGAGTTCGATAAGGTCATTTTTTTTAAAAACCTCAGGCACAAGTCCCATACCCTTGATGGTATTGGGCTCTTTGCCGTCGTGGACGGTTATTCCCGAGGATTCCTGCCCGCGATGCTGCAATGCATACAGGGCATAGTACATCTGAAGTGCGGCTGGTACGGGATGGCTTTCATCACCGTGTTTCACCACACCCACAACACCACATTCTTCACGCATTTTGATCCCGGGCGTGTAAAAGAGAAGAGGCAGTCAGTATTTGCACTTTGCCTGCCACTTGTAACTTCTCATGCGGGGTGTCTTCCCGAATCCGCAGGAAGTACACTGTTTTGTATGAATATTAAGTGAGACACTACCACAGCGCCTGCATGTTACATGCGTGCGCTTCTGTCTTTTACCCATTGAGGGAGTACCTTTTGACATTTATTATCACCTTTTGAATTGATTATAAGTTAGCTTGCATACCGGCTGGAATGCCCTGATATGCTTATTTGTTTTTATAGGTTACGTTTGCTTCAGGGAGAAACATAAACTATGTTATCGCCTCTGATTACAACACTACCCAGCTTTCTCACAATATCTCCATCTTTGAGTTCTTCGGCTTCATCAAGTACAAGGTTCATGTGAACATCGTAACCCTGAAGCTTACCTCTGAACTCCCTTGCACCTTTCAATCTCACGATTACAGGAGTGCTCAACGCATTGTTCAATATATCAAGAGGTCTATTTCCCATATTACTTGCCCTCATTAAATAAATCTGAATAAATCTGATTACACGTACCTAATTTGTCTGCGTACATATACGTCTTGTGATGCTCCAATGGTGTGAATACAGTATATAAAACTATCGTAAAGAGGCATGCAGTAAAAGAATCATCACATATTTACCTGCAAATACGACCAACTATTATTTAACTTACAATGCTTTAAGCCTGCACAAATATAAAGCAAAGTACATAGCAGATCGTACAGGGAGACATATGCATGACCGGAACAACCATCGTAATGACAATAGCAGGATCGGACTCAGGAGGTGGCGCAGGCATAGAGGCAGATATCAAAACTATCTCTGCTCTTGGCCTCCACGGAGCATGCGCCATCACTTCAGTCACATCGCAAAACACGCAGGGAGTCCTGAGTGCCTTTGATCTGCCGGAAGACGTGATCAAAAACCAGGTGGATGCCGTATGCACTGATATGGACGTCCGCTGGGCAAAATCAGGAATGCTTTCCTCTCCAGAGATCACATCAACTGTATCCGAAATGGTCAGCAAGTACGACCTGAAACTGGTAGTAGACCCCGTTATGGCTGCAGAGGCCGGGGGGGACCTGCTCAGAAAGGAAGCAATATCCACCCTGAAAGAGAAACTGCTGCCAGTCAGTTTTGCTGTCACACCCAATATCAATGAAGCTGTAGCTTTGTCCGGCATTAAGATCACAAACATCGAGGAAGCAAAGCAGGCTGCAAAGATCATTGCCGAAACCGGAGTCAAAGCTGTTATAGTTACAGGTGGACATCTCGACGCCTCGGATATAATCTATGAAAGTGAGACCAAGAAGTTTACCGTGATTCCCGGAGAGTTTGTCAAAGGAGGGACACACGGCTCAGGCTGCACATATTCTTCCGCACTTACATGTTTTCTTGCACAGGGAATGAACCTGCCGGAAGCCGCAAAGGCTGCAAAGGACTTTGTTGTCAGGGCAATTCTGGGCAGTCGGAAAGTGGGCAAGGGAGCAGGACCTGTGAGTCCGCTTGCTGGAACACTGGCAGATGCCGGGAAGTATGCAGTACTGGAAAATCTGAAAAACGCAGTCAGCAATATTACCGAATCCTCGAGTTTTGGAAAACTTGTTCCGGAGGTCGGGACAAACATTGCAATGGCATTACCGGACGCCGGGCATACCTCCGATATTGCAGCGGTAGCAGGAAGGATAGTCAGACTGAAGGGTGAGCCTGAAGTCGTCGGAGATATTGAATTCGGAGCAAGCAGCCATGTTGCCCGCATAATACTGGCAGCCATGAAATATGACCCCCTTAAAAGAGCTGCTGTGAACGTTAAGTATTCGGAAGATATCGTAAACATATGCAGAGAAATGGGCCTTGAAATATCATCCTTTCACAGGGACGATGAGCCTGAAAAGACCCAGACAATGGACTGGGGCACATGCGATGCGATTGAGCGATACGGATCCGTGCCGGACATAATATATGATAAAGGCGGACCCGGCAAGGAGCCAATGATAAGGATTCTCGGAAAGGACGCGGAAGAAGTCGCCGGGATAGCCATTGAAATATCCGAGCGATACACTGCCGGGATCTAACTGGAATATCCCGGATGACGGAAAATTACTGATTCAAATTATATGTTGCACTAAAGAGTGAACAAAAATGGAAAATAAGACATTCAGAGACCTCAGGATTTCAAAAGAGACCCTAAGCAGTATAAGAGAAATGGGTTACCTGGAACCGACAGAAGTCCAGAGTAAAGTTATTCCGCAAATACTGGAAGGCAAAGATGTAATAGGCCATGCAAAGACCGGTACCGGCAAGACTGCAGCCTTTGGAATACCACTTGCAGAGCTTATCGATCAGGATAAGAAGGTCACACAGGCAATGGTGCTCTGCCCCACAAGAGAGCTGGCAAACCAGGTGGCAGACGAACTTGCATCAATTTCAAAGCACAGAAAAGGACTGAAGATTGCAGCGGTCTACGGAGGACGTTCCATGGGCCAGCAGACACAGGATCTGGAGAGCGGTGCTCAGATAGTTGTGGGCACCCCGGGAAGGATCATGGACCATATCGAGCGTCAGAGCATCAATATGGACGGAATCAAAACAATGATCCTTGACGAGGCTGACGAGATGCTGAAGATGGGGTTCCGGGAATCGATTGAGGAAATACTTGAACTCACACCAAAAAAAAGGCAGACGCTACTCTTTTCAGCAACAATGCCAAAGCCCATACTTCGTATCACAGATAAATACATGCAGAACCCGGAACACGTGAAGATCACAGGGAAGGAGATGACAGTGCCTGAAGTGAAACAGTATTACTTTGAGATGAAGGAGCACATGAAACTGGAAGCTCTGCATCGCCTGATAGAAATAGAGAACCTCCAGCTTGCCCTTGTATTCTGTAATACGATAAAACAGGTTGATAAACTGTACATTAAACTGAAATCCCGCGGACATACGGTGGGAACCCTGCACGGTGATAAAAAGCAGAAGAAGCGTGAGAATACGGTTGATGACCTTCGTAATGAGAACATCAACATAATCATCGCAACGGACCTTGCAGCCAGAGGGCTTGATATTGATAATATAGAGGCGGTTGTGAACTACGACCTGCCACAGGAGATAGAGACCTATGTCCACAGGATAGGCAGGACTGCAAGGGCCGGAAGGCCGGGAACTGCATATTCTTTTGTAACAAAGGACGAAATCGGAAAACTAACAGCCATCCAGAGACACACGAAAACAAAGATCCTTCCAAGAGATATCCCCTCCAAAAAGGACGTCCGCAATGTAAAAGAAGAACAGATAGCTGATACTGTCAGAGTGAGCATCAGATCAGGAAACCTTGAAAGATACGACGAGTGGGTTGAAGGACTTGCACAGGAAGGACACAATTACAGGGACATTGCAGCAGCCCTTGCAAAGTTACTGATCAGGGAAGGAAAATAAACCCATATCCGGGAGCATATAATATGAAAGATTTTGTTATAATAGGCCATAAAGCACTAACTACAGGAGACTTTTCCCTTAACGACCTGCCTGGATCCGCAGGACGTATGGACATACTTTGCAGATGTATAAACTCTGCATTGTTCCTCTCACATGGCATGAGAAGAGATATTAACGTTCATCTGGTCCTGCTGGGAGAACCTGACCCGGGCAAGATAGTACGCTTCAACGGAGAAGAACTGAGGTACCTCAACCCTGACGAGAGAAGCAGCGGTTCGCTGATAAAAAAAGCACTGGAGAAGGATGCAACGGATTTTGAGACACGTTCCACCCCCGGAGTCCGGATCCGTCGTGGCGGGCTGGAAAAACTCATGCAGGAATTTATTGACGATAACAGGAATATATACTATCTCAGAGAGGACGGAGAAGACATAAGGGATGTGAATGATCTTGCTGATGATGCCGTTTTCGTGCTTGGAGATCATATGGGCGTTACAGAGGAAGAAGAGGAGATAATAAACAAAGGCGCCAGCAAAACGTTATCTATCGGCCCTCTGTCACTTCATTCCGACCACTGTATAACCATCATACTGAACGATCTGGACAGACTGGAGCAACCCAAAAAGGATTAATTACAGGTAAACCATTTCGTGCCATTATATAGATACTATTAATAAGTGATCAAATGACCATACTTGAAACTGCTAAAAAGATAATCAATGAAGGACCTATCTGTGATAACTGCATGGGAAGGCAGTTTGCCAAGTTATCCACAGGTCTTACAAATGTGGAAAGGGGACAGGCAGTAAAGCTCTCCCTTGCCATGGAAGGAGACCTTCTCTTAAAGGAGAGCGGAGATGACAGCATCTTAAAAGAACTTGCTCCAAGCAGTGCTTTTGCAAGAAAGAGCCTTGGAATCAAGAAAGATGATGAAAAGTGCTGGGTATGTCTTGGGCTGTACGACAATCTCGATACCTGGGCAGACCGTGCAGTTGAAGCTATCGGTGACATCGAGTACTCCACATTCCTTGTTGGAACTAAGATCAGTGGCCTGCTTGCCGAGAACGAGGAAATTCTCTGGAGCGAATGCGGGATAACACATGCGGAGCAGTTCAAGACAGAACTGAACAGGGAGGTCGGAAAACTCATCGCTGCACGTACCGATAAGGAAGTAGAGTTTGAAAGACCTGATGTACTTTTCACACTTGATATCGCAAACGATAAGGTAGATCTTCAGATACGCTCGCTCTATATCCAGGGCAGGTACAGGAAACTTATCAGAGGAATCCCACAAACCAGATGGCCCTGCAAGGGCTGTGGCGGCAGAGGTTGTGAAAAATGTGATTTCACGGGCAAGCAGTATCCTGAGTCGGTGGATGAGATTATCCGCGAAGAAGTCGTGAAAATGTGCAGGTCCGTGGACACCACTTTCCACGGAGCGGGAAGAGAGGATATCGATGCACTGATGCTTGGCAGTGGCAGACCCTTTGTGGTTGAAGCCGTTGAACCGGCAGTACGCTCTATCGATGTGGCTGAGCTTGAAAAGAAGATCAATGCCTTTGCCGGCGGTAAAGTGGAGGTAGAGGGACTGAAGATCGTTGAGAAGGATGTTATCGAGACATTGAAAAGCTCTCAGGCGGATAAAGTTTATAAGCTAAAAGTTACATTCAATGAGCCTGTTTCCAGGGAAAAGCTTATATCTTCCATCAACAATCTGGTCGGAGCTGAGATATCACAGAGAACACCGCAGCGTGTATCCCACAGAAGAGCCGATCTGGTTAGAAAAAGGCATGTCCATGACATGCAACTGCTGGAATTTACAGATGAGTATGCTATTATACAGGTACACTGTGACGGCGGATTATATGTAAAGGAACTCACTTCCGGCGATGAGGGAAGAACGCAGCCAAGCCTTACAGGTGAACTTGGTGTCCAGGCAATGGTCACCGAACTCGATGTCATAAACGTCGACATCTAAAACATCCGTCCTGGAATGCTTTAGATAAGTCTTAAACTAACGAACTAATCATTAACTGAAAATAGAATTCAATAGAATCTTGTTGATCAACGGAGGAAAAATCATGCCAACATCACACGGAGAGAAATGCTGTACACGTTATAAACTGAAGAAGACTGTCAGAGAAAGAGGACTTTCACCAGTTAGCAAGGCCATTCAGGAATTCGATGAAGGACAGATGGTACACATAGACATCGATCCAAGTGTCCAGAAAGGAATGCCACATGCCAGATTCCAGGGAAAGACCGGAAAGATCACCGGCCAGAGAGGCCGCGCCTACTTACTACAGATCAGAGACGGTAATGCTACAAAAGAGATAATCTCTCTTCCACAGCACCTGAAGTTACAGAAATACAACTGAAAAATCATTTCAGACATCTGTCTGGAAGTTTTTTATAACGTTAGATATATCTCTATTGACAACAATGGAGAAAATATCTGGCATTTTTAATAATGTCAGACCAGAGAACATGACTTAATTTTCCAAAGAGTGTATATCAATGATTGTGAAGGAAATTCTGAGCGAAGAGATGTTAACCCTTCCCGAAGTGAAGGGTGCTCTGCACGATATTATGGAAGAGCGTTTGAAGAATGAGGAAGAGCTGGGATATGAGCTACGTAAAGCCATAAATCATGCGGACATGTTCTCAAAGTCATCGCCGGAAAAATCAAGGGAACTTGTAAACAAGCTCCTCGAGCTTGAAAAAATGAAACCTGAAATTGCTATCCGTATAGCAGACATCATGCCTCAGACAAGAGATGAGCTCAGGTCCCTCTATGCAAAGGAGAGATTCACCCTGGCAGACGAGGAACTGGATCAGATGCTTGAAATGGTCGAAGAGGCAATGGATTAGATTTATATCATATCCATCCTTTTTTAACAGCAAGAATAATTTACCATTAGCAGTGGGAACACCGGAGGGAACATATGCCAACTAGGGGAAAGCCACCTGAAAAAGAAGAATTCGCATGGGTACTCGATTACCTGCCGTATGGAAATACGGATGATAGGCGGCCATCTTACCAGAAAAAACCAATTGTGCAGGCAGTTGGTGAGAAGAACTTTGTTCTTATGGAACTTGTACCCAAAGAAGGCAAGATCCCTGACATCCAATCCCGTGTATATATTGGCGAAGGTGACAGGGACGAGATCGACCATGTGAAACACAGAATCACATACGATGATCTCAGCCATGGTGCCCAGATAGAACTTCCGTTCATTCTCGAAACAAATGTTACTCATGATGAACAGAGGTTTGTCAAGTTTTTCAATGACGCACATCCAATCACCAACAGGCTCCATATGCTTGAGCTGTTGCCCGGTATCGGGAAAAAACTGATGTGGGCCATAATAGATGAAAGGAAGAAAGGTCCGTTCAGCAGCCTTGAGGAACTCCACGAAAGAGTGGGAGGAGTACATTCCCCACAGAAGGTTATAGCCAATCGTATAATCGATGAGCTCAAGGATGACAACATAAAGTACAGACTCTTCACTCTTCCGCCCAGACGTCCCAAGCATTAAAGGGTGTTAATTCTTTGGTCAGGGATATTCTCAGGAAATATGGTATCCGGGGCGGGAACCATGATCAGCATTTTCTTGTGGATGAACGTATGCTCGACCGGATCGTCGATGCTGCGGACATCCGTCCTGATGAAACAATACTTGAGATAGGAGCAGGAATAGGAAACCTCACAGAAAGGCTGATGGCAAAAGCAAGGAAAGTGATTGCCATCGAACGTGACCCTGCCCTTGTCGATGTCCTGATCAGCCGTTTCGGGGAAACTGATAAGCTCGAAATAATACATGCCGATGTACTTGATGTTGATTTCCCGGATTTTGACAAGGTCGTGGCGAACCTTCCTTACTCGATCTCATCTGAGATCACTTTCAAACTCTTCAAATATGACTTTGACCTGGGAATACTGATGTATCAGCTTGAGTTTGCAGAACGCATGGTAGCCAGGGAAAATTCAAAGGATTACAGCAGGCTGTCGGTTAACACACACTATTTTGCCGATGCATCGATAATCATGAAAGTTCCGAGAGGAGCGTTCTCACCACCACCCGAAGTGCTTTCTGCCGTAGTGAAAGTGGTATCAAGACCTGCACCCTTTGAGGTGGCTGACGAAAAGTACTTCCTCGATTTTGTAACAGCGGTTTTTGGTCAGAGACGCAAGAAAATGAGAAATTCCATCCTCAAGAACAGGCAACTTCTTGGTATCCCGGACAT
>JAALLO010000125.1_pt1 | contig 21774 bp, 27 predicted proteins | sample 7245941 | NCBI WGS metagenome assembly JAALLO01 (sample SAMN13049198, study PRJNA578106) | oil field metagenome | isolation source: filtered produced water from oil reservoir A2 | place: USA:offshore Texas | collected 2016 | reverse complement strand
CTAAGTTAACCTCTTGTGCTAGTTATTCTAACAGTATAGCTTTAAATATCCTTCAATGTTTCCTCTGAAGCGACTTTGAAGAGCTGTTTTTCAGGTTAATGTTTTAATTATGAAAAAACAGTCCTGTATTGGACTCCGAGGCGGATTCTTATAGGCTGCTATTATTAGAACAAAGGTGTCTTCGATACTTTGTTAGTTCGTAGTTAGTAGTTCGTAGTTGGTAACATATGAAATTCATTCTTTAGAGTCTTTCCTGTTACCTGTAACCCGTCACCTATTTGTCAGATATTATATCTGCTTATTAATTAAATTTACATCTTTAATAGTAACTGAATTTCTGTCATAATCTATTAAACCTTCCCTTTTCATCTTGGAAAGTTCCCGAGAAAGGGAAGGTCTATGGACTCCAAGCTTTTCTGACCATTCTTTTTTAGACATGTTTAATATAATCCTAAGACTGTTCTGTTTGTGATACTGGTAAGTGAGATAGTCGATTATTTGTTGTCTTATGGTTTTCATAGTTATGGTTTTAAGTTTATTTCCCAGTATAAAAGATCTATTAGATATAGACTTTATAAATTCAATTAAAAAATTTTTATCCTTCTGACAGAGATCTAAAACTAAATCTTGTTTCAGCTTTAATAGAGTCGTATAGTTTTTAGAAATAACACTCATAGGATAAGTATTGTTGTCCGATAGAATGAGATTTCCTCCTAAACTCTCTCCTATTCCAAAGGATGTTACGGATAGAATATTACCATTTTCATCTATATTTTGAATTAAAACGTTTCCAGCAAGGATTATATCAAAGTTCCATAGCTCACAATTGAATAATTGTCTTCATTGAATAAATTAAAAAAATCATCTTCACTAAAGTTTTTAAAAAGACTTAAATCCCTTAATAAGGGTATGTAGGTTTTTAGTTTCAAAAAAATTCCTCCTTTTTTAAGAAACGTAACATATGTTACCGAACTCTTCCCTTATAGAAATTATAATGGTAAACAAGATAATATTAAAGGAAAAATTTAAATTCTCTATAGAGGGGGCAGGAGAGAGATGAAAATAACTAGAGATACTTTAGTATGTGAAGCATTGAAGATTAACAAAAAAAGTGTACGAATTCTTGAAGAAAATAAGATGGGATTTTTACTGTGTCCTACATCTCAACTTGATACGCTGGAAGAAGCTGCTAAAAAACATGGTGCAAATATAGATGAAATACTAGACATATTTAACCAAAAAAGTTATAGGTAACAAGGTTAAATGTTTAATTTATTAGGATTTTGAGAATCCTTCTGGCTCATATGAAGATTTGTTGCTTTATATAAATTAAGATAGAGATAGCAACAAATACTTCAAAATCGCTCAGAAGGAAACCTCAAAATCCCTAGAGTAATACAAAATTAATTTTAAAATTGTTACTATAAGTAAGTTTGAGATTAAATGAGAGGGAGAAAGTAAATGATTAAAAAATCAAGATATATAGTTCAAATTGTATTTTTACTTACCTTTATGTGGTTGATAGCAAATAAGATGATAAATGGATGGATGATTATTTTCGCTGTAAGCATGATTGCTGCACTAATGTTGGGAAGGATATTTTGCGGGTGGATATGTCCCATGAATACATTAATGATACCAACTGAATGGTTAGCAAAAAAATTAGGTATTCAAACTAAAAAGATTCCCAAAATACTACAAACACAAAAATGGGCTTATATCTTTTTATTACTTTTGATACCGATAGTTATCATCAGTAAAAGAAAGGGAATACAAATGCCCTTCTTATTATATTTTCTAGCTTTATCAGTCCTATTTACACTACGTTATAAGTCGGAAGTGTGGCATAAATATCTTTGTCCCTTTGGAATATTACAAAGTTTACCTGGAAGATTTTCTAGATGGACAGAGAAAGTAAAAGTAGATAATTGTATTGGATGCAGATTATGTGAAAGTGCGTGTCCAGCTGGTGCAGTAAGTATATCTTATGAAAAGAAAAAAGCTAAGATTCATAGCACACTATGTCATCAATGTTTTAACTGCCAGGAGAAATGTCCGGCAGATGCAATTTTTTATAGTAAATCAAAGGATAATAAAGAGCTGGCTTAAATAAGCTTGAAAGAAAGAGGGCTGCTAATATGAAAAAAAGCATAACTAAGACAAAAATACTATTTATATTACTAATATTGATAATAGGGATTATAGGTTATAAAAATATTCCTGTTCAGTCTAATGAAATCACACCGGTAAATGATGAAAAACCACAAAAAAATTTAGGAATACCCACTGAAATAGTAAAGGTAACAAAGGAGAACTTAGTTGAAAAAATAAGTTATATAGGTACAATTCAATCTAAAGAGACAGTATTAGTATCTCCTAAGATCCCTGCAGAAATAGTAGAGCTTAATATTGCAGAGGGAGACTATGTAAAAAAAGGAGAAATACTAGCTAGGTTGGATGATAGCAATATACGGGCTAAGCTTAAAACAATTGAAACTAAAATAGAAAAGACAAAGATTAACCTTGAATATCTATCAGGGGAGGAAGAAAAATATAAAATACTGCGTGATGAAGGTGCCATCGCAAAGTCTGTTTATGACAAAATAAAACATGAGAAGGATATGGCAGAGGCACAGATTAAAGAGCTGTATGCAACAAAGGATGAACTGATTATAAGTCTAGAAGATACCTTAATAAGATCTCCCATAAATGGAGTAGTTAGGACGTTAAATTATAGTGTCCATGAGTTAGCTATGGTTGGAAAACCCCTTACAATAATAGATGATGTCTCTAACCTTCTAGTCAAGGTAAAGGTATCTGAATCCGACTTAAAAAAAATAAATAAAGAAACATCAGTATTACTTACAATCTCAGGGACTCAACAAAAAGTTAGATCTAGAGTTTCTAAAATAATGCCAAGTATGAATCCAAAAACGAGGATCGGAGAGGTGGAAATAGCGGATTTAGAGTTAGAGGATACAAATAATATTGTATTGGGGTCAAGTGTACAGGCTGAGTTTGTAATTAATGAGGAGAATAATACACTTGCCATACCTATGGATTCTATAAAACAATTAATAGAATTTGATATAGCCCAGGATGATTCTGTATTTACACTTCAGATGGTTAATAATATGACCTCCAGTGTGCTTATATCAATATTACTTACCATACTAATTATTATGCTTTTTATTTCTGCAGTCAATCAATCTCTAGTTGTATCAATTTCTATGCCTCTGGTATTTTTAACGACCCTGGGATTAATGAAGCTTTTTGGAATGAAGATGGACTTAGTTACTCTTTCAGCTTTAATACTCAGTATAGGTTTTGTAGTAGATGCGTCTGTTATAGTAGTTGAAAATATAATGACCCATTACAATGATCTCAATAAAGATATTGTATCAGCAGCCATAGATGGAACTAGAGAAATTGCAGTTCCCAGTATATCGGGAGCCTTAACGACACTAGTTGTGTTAGTACCTCTTTTATTCATAAAGGGATTTGTTGGAGCAATGTTTAGACCCCTATCACTAACCCTTATATTTGCAATTTCATCTTCCATAGTAATAGCCTTAGTGATAATACCTTTATTTACAGTATTGCTTAATAAGTTTAAACTTACAAAGACTGAAAAAGTTATAGAGATATTTAGTAAACCCTTTAATAGAATGATGAACAGCCTTTTAAATGGATATGTAAAGCTTTTAAAGCTAGCAATAAATAATAAAGGGAAAACTTATATTACCATACTCATATTACTAGTACTTAGTGGAAGGTTTTTAATATCAAATGGAATAGAGAGGCATTAATTGCAGCTGTGAAGGCTAGATTTAGACCTATTATGATGACTGCTCTTTCCGATGTAGCAGGTATGCTGCCTCTGGCACTACAATTAGCTCTAGGAGCAGAGAGGTTTTCTCCCCTAGCTATAACGGTAATTGGCGGGATTTTAGCTGCTACCTTTCTTACAATGATTGTAATACCTGTAATATATGCTACATTTGATGGAATAAAACAAAAAATAATAAATGGTTTTGAAGCAGTATGATGATACAGATCAAGGGGGCACTCCGGTGCCCCCTCTATTTATTTCTTTGGCGGAGTAATCTTTTCTGTTCTAATATTATATAAACTAAGGGCATTATTATAGCTATTTTCACTATAAACTGATAAATTATTGATATTATGGCTGATTTGGGATCTAAGAGAATATTGAAAAAAGCTATATCCAGTCCAGTGGTTAAAATAATAAAAAATAATGTAATTACAATAAGTTGTAAGGATAAGCCCTTCTTAGAAATCATCCAGTATATTTTATGTTTAAATTTAATTGTAATCATCCCCTCAAAATCTCATCTTATAATATATACTATGTGGGTAATTATATGAATGGTTAATAAACGTAAAACGATATAAATATATAGATTTTGATACAAATCACAGAATTATATGCAAAATAAAGGGTATCATAGACTTAAGATAAGAATTTGGGAGGGAATTTGTTATGGATAGGAAAAAATTACAGGAAGAATTTAAAGAGGAAATAGGATTTGTACCACCAGGAGTAATGGTGGCCCAAGCTTTTGGAGAAAATTTTCAGGACATAATTTCAGAGTATCATCATGAAATATGGAGAGGCGGCGTTATTCCATTAAAATACAGATATTTAATAGCTTTGGCAACAGCTATATTCGATAAAAATGAAACTAGAGCAAAGCTGGAGATGAACAAGGCTATAAAGTATGGAGCTACGAGGGAAGAAATAATAGAGGTATTGAAGCAGCAGGTTTGGATGAAGGGAGCCCCCACATTAGTTCAAATAGCTCCACTGGTGAAATATATGGAAAGTAAATTTAAGGACAAATAATATAATATAACAGTAGACAATATAGATAACAAAGTTCAAGGTTAAATTTATTAGAATTTTGAGAATTCTTCTGGCTCAAGTGAAGATTGGTTGCTTTATTTTTATTTAAATTAACCTCTTGTGCTAGTTATTCTAACAGTATAGCTTTAAATATCCTTCAATGTTTCCTCGTTGACGAATTTATAAAAGAAAGTAACCATGTATTAGGTGCTCTAGTTAAAAGAATAGAGAAAGAAAATAATCAGCTATATCCAATGTTTAAAGAGAAATAAATTAAAGGTGGCATTAGCCACCTTTAATTATTTATACACTATTGAAGCCCTAGTTTTTGTCTCTTACTGATTATATGATTTTCAATATCCTTGGCAGCTTGAACGGGATCGTCGCCTAAAGCAATTTTACCTCCTGTTAAGCCTTCCACGTCCTCTGTAAGTAGCTTAACAAGCCTTGGAGCTCCTGTTACGAATGGAGTTGGGGATAGATGTGTATATGCTCCATAGGCCACAGCAAAGACACCATCTATAGTAGCTTTTTGTTCCATCCATTCCGGTGCAGTAACAGCTATTGGAAGATCAGGGATATCAACATTCAGATGGTCAGCCAAGGCCGTTACCAGCATAGACATTCTTCCCGTATCAGTACATGTACCAAAACTTAGTACTGGAGGAATGCCTAAGGCTTTGCCAACTTCTTTAAGACCATCTCCAGCCATTTCTAAAGCATCCAGATTACAAAGACCTGCAACTTCAAGTCCATGATTTCCACATCCACCGGATACTACTAAAATATCTTTCTTGATAAGCTCCTTAGTAATATTTACAGTATTCCAGTCCTGAGGGCCGTTTCTTAAAGTAGAACAGTTTGCAAGAGCTACAACGCCTTTAATTTTGCCTTGGGAAATTACATCTACCAGTGGATCAAGTTTATTTCCAATAGCATTCAAAACAGCTTCAGTTGAGAATCCGGCTATAGCTTTTTGTTTGATTTGTGGAACCATAGGCTTTATCTTTCCGTGTCTTTTTTTAAAGTTGTCTATAGCAATATTTATTAAATTATCAGCCATCTCATCTGCCTTTTCGGGATAATAGGGCATTTCATGATCAAGGCCCGGTACTCCAATTATTGTGCTTACGCTTACTAAAGCTACCTGATATTTCTCAGCGTATTGGTCTATAGCTGGAGGGGAGCAGTTTTCTTCCATAGCTATAGCATCGACTGTACCTGTAGCAAGCAGCGGCTCTATAGCTAACCAGTTACCCATTAATCCTACAAATACGTCATCTACTTCAAATCTTTGGAGAAGTTCTTGACCTGTTTCTATAGAACCAACAATTCTAAGTCCCTTAGCTCCAGCTGTTTTTGCTTTTTCTTGGTACTCCTGCATTTTAGCCTTTTGCATTGTGGCTACACCTATCCATGGTTGGTGGCCATTAAATACTATGTTTACATAGTCAGGATCCATAATGCCCAGATCTACATCAACTTCGTGGGGCATTGGAGTTCCAAATAAGATATCTTGAACCATTTCAAGACCGATTTGTGCCGTATATATAGTAGATAAGCCTAAACGGAGAGCTTTTTTAGCAAGGGATACATAATCTCCGTCGACGTTGGTCAAACAGCTTGCAATGGCATTTTCTACTTCATGTTGAACGCCAGAAGGATAAATGTTTAAGTTTTTCCATATAGGTTTTCTCTTCTTAGGTGCGAAAGCTTCAGTCATAATACTGGTATTATCAGGTCCTATTTTCATTTCCTTATCGAGCAGTTCTGCCAGCTGAACCGCCATTTTATTGATATCTTGATTCGTATCTACTCCTACCTTTTCACACAGCCACTTTAATTTATTTGCATCTGTAATTTTAAATGGGGTTTTTCCTTCTCCAGTTGCCTTAAGTGTTCTAAAGGCTTCAAAAGCATGATGGCCATAAGTTGCAGCTCCCATTATATTTCTCATAAGCAAATTTCTCATTGCCATAGCATCGGGGCCTATACCGCAAACACCTTTTTCAGCACCCACTTTTTCACTGATTCTACAAGGGCCTTGGGTACAAAGCTGACAGCTAAGTCCCTGGAGACAAAATTTACATCGGATTTTTTCCTGGGGGTCCCATCTGGAAAATACGCTGGAAAGTCCGTCTTTTTTGATTCTTTTAAGCATCTCTTCAACTGAATCATGATAACTTAAACGACCTTCAGTTTTTTCATGAATAGTTTCACTCATTTTTCTCTCCTTTCGTAGTTTTTGTTAATATAGGTTTTCCTATAACAGTAGTTAGTATGCATCATTTTTTAAACTTTTAATCCATAACAAGTATCTTAACTACATTATTTGATTTTGTGATAAAAATCATTATTACTTGTGATATAAATCACAGTTTCCCAATAGGAATTATTATATATTTATTATAGAAAATATACTTAGAAAAAAAGAAGGGAGAAATGAATAATGTTTGGACTATTCAAAAATAAACAAGAGGAAGTAAAAACTAATGAACCAAATCCAATGTTTTGTTATCAATGTGAACAAACACCAGCAGGAGGATGTACAAAATTTGGGGTATGTGGTAAGAACCCTGATATAGCAAGTTTGCAGGATATTACGATTTTTGGATTAAAGGGTATAGCAGCCTACGCTACTCACGCTAGAGAACTTGGAGTAGATCCTAAAGAATTGGCAAATGTAGATAAAATAACTCATGAAGCCCTATATACTACATTGACAAACTCAAACTTCAATCTACAAGAACATATAGATATGGCCATGAAGGTTGGTAGTGCTACAGTTGAGATAATGGATATATTAGACAGAGCCCATACATCACATCTTGGAGTACCAACACCGGTAACAGTAAGTCAGGATAAAGTAGAAGGTCATGCTATACTAGTTACAGGACATAACCTTCATGCACTACTAGAACTACTTAAGCAAACAGAAGGAAAGGGAGTAAATGTATACACTCACTCAGAAATGCTTCCGGCCCATGGATATCCTGAACTAAAGAAATTTAAACATCTAAAGGGTAACGTTGGTAAAGCATGGTATGATCAGAGAAAATTATTTGAAGAATTCCCAGGAGCAATTTTAGGAACAACAAACTGTTTGATGCCAATTAAGGGAAGCTACTCTGACAGAATGTGGACCTATGGAACTGCAGGACTTGAAGGAGTTGACAAGATTGAAAATGATGACTTTACTCCTATTATTGAAAAGGCATTGTCCTTACCAAAAGCAAACATTCAATCAGATAAGACAGTTACAACTGGGTTCCACCACAATACTATACTCGATATAGCTCCTGAAATCATCGATGCAATCAAAGCAGGAAAAATAAAGAGATTCTTTGTAATCGCTGGTTGTGACGCTCCAACTAGAGGTAGAGATTACTACAGAGAACTAGCAAACTCATTACCAAAAGAAGCTGTGATTTTAACAACTTCATGTGGTAAATTCAGATTTAACGATATAGATTTTGGAACAGTACCAGGAACAGACATACCAAGATATATTGATTTAGGTCAATGTAATAATTCAGGTTCTGCAGCTAAAATAGCTTTAGCTTTAGCTGATGCCTTCGAATGTACGGTAAATGATTTACCACTTACAATAGTATTATCATGGTTTGAACAAAAAGCTGTTGCGATACTTTTAGGATTATTCAGTCTTGGAGTTAAAAACATGTATATTGGACCAAGTGCACCTAAATTCATAACACCAGGAGTTCTAAAGGTACTTCAGGATGTATTTAATCTACAGCTAATCAGTGGAGATGCCAAAGAGGACCTACCAAAAATGTTAGGTGAAGCTTCTGCAAATGCATAATATATAGATTAAAGCGGCCCTAGGGCCGCTTTTTACATGTTTTTGCTTAATCTGTGATTTTTGTCACAGACATATTTTTATAGCATTGCTAAAATGTTAACAAAGAAATAAGTTTATTTTTATATTAGGAAAGGGTGAATGACATGATAAAGGAAACTGTTTCCCAATTATCTATGGCTGCCAAAACTAAGGCAGACCTAGCTAAGAACAACATGGCAAAATACTTTATACTTGCTGTAATGGCAGGAATTTATGTTGGATTTGGAATTATACTTATATTTTCAATAGGAGCTCCCCTAAAGGCCGTGGGAGCACCGGGGCTTAAAGCATTGATGGGAGCAACCTTTGCAGTAGCATTAACTTTGGTTATTTTTGCAGGTTCTGAACTATTTACAGGAAATAACATGATAATGACCATAGGGAGTCTGACAAAAAATGTATCTTGGATGGATACAATTAGAGTCTGGGTTGTAAGTTATTCAGGAAATTTAGCAGGGTCGCTGCTGCTTGCATTTATTCTTTTGCAAACTGGTTTGATAACAAAGGAACCTGTAAAAAGCTTTATACTTGGAGCAGCTGCAGTGAAGATGAATGCGCCAATGGTTCAGCTCTTTTTTAGAGGTATTCTTTGCAACATGCTGGTTTGTCTTGCCATATGGATGTCTACAAGGGCTAAGGAAGATACAGCAAAACTTTTATTAATTTTCTGGTGCCTTTTTGCATTTATTGGAGCTGGGTTTGAACACAGTATTGCAAATATGACACTGTTGGGAATGGCGTTATTTTTACCTCATGACCCTAGTGTAATATCCTGGGCAGGATTTGCAAATAATTTAATTCCTGTGACTTTAGGGAATATAGTTGGTGGAGCTATTATGATTGGTGCAATGTATTGGTATGTATCTGATGATAAAAAGACAAGGAGGGCAAAAAATGGGATATCAGCTATTAAATAAAGATTTTAATGACATATTAAATCAGCTAAAATCAGAGTACAAAATTTATGGTCCAAAAAGATTTGAAAACAAAGGACGTTTTTCGGATACCGATGTAATCGGATATGGGGAAATTGATAAACTGGAAGATATTGTTTTGGATGAAAAAACATATTTTTCTCCAAAGGAAATCATTTATCCCATCAGGCAAACGCTATTTTACTTTACTGAAGATGAAGTAAAGGTACCTGATGCACCTGAAGATAAAGTTATAGTCTTTTTAAGACCCTGCGACATAAACGGCATAAAAAGACTCGATACTATATTCCTAGAAAATGGTCCTTACAAGGATGTATACTATGAAAGGCTTAGAGAAAAGGTAAAGTTCTTTATGATTGAATGTACAGAGGGTTTTGATTCATGTTTCTGTGTTTCAATGAATTCAAACAAAACCCATGACTATGCAGTTGCAATAAGATTTAATGAAGAAAATGTTTTAATAGATTTGAAAGATAGGGACTTATTAGAGTATTTTGAGAACTATGGTAAGGCTGAAGAATTTACACCAGAATATATTAAAGAAAATAAGGCTAAGGTATCTATACCGTACCCTGAAAAGGTAACCAATGAGATGTTTGAGCATGAAGTATGGCAGGAGTATACCAGAAGATGTATAGGATGTGGAAGATGTAATACATCATGCATCACTTGCAGCTGCTTTACAATGCAGGATGTATACTATGATGCTAATAAAAAAGTGGGAGAGAGAAGAAGGGTTTGGGCAAGCTGTCAGATAGATGTCTTTACTAATATGGCTGGAGGACACGGCTTCAGAGAAAAACAGGGACAAAGAATGAGATTTAAAACTATGCACAAAATTAATGACTTTTACAAAAGATTTGGCTTCCACATGTGTGTTGGCTGTGGAAGATGTGATGATGTCTGTCCTGAATATATTTCATTCTCAAAATGTATTAACAAACTATACTCCATAGTTGAGGAGGGAAATAATGATGAAAAATAATCCATACTTGCCGGTAAGTGCACCTATTACAAAGATAACTAAGGAAACGGATATAGACTATACATTCCGTTTAGCCTGTGATATAAAACCACAAAATGGACAGTTTTTAGAGGTGTCTATCCCAAGAGTAGGTGAAGCACCTATATCTATAAGTGATTTTGGTGATGGATATATAGATATGACCATAAGACGAGTAGGTAAATTAACTAATGATATACATGAACTTAAAGTTGGTGATAAGTTATTCATTCGAGGCCCTTATGGTAATGGTTTTCCCCTTGAACAATATAAGGGTAAGCATTTGATAATTGCCGCTGGTGGTACGGGACTTGCACCTGTTAAAAGTATAATTAACTATTTTTATAAAAATATTGATGAATTAAAAAGATTTGATTTACTGATTGGATTCAAATCTCCAAAGGATGTACTGTTTGAAGATGAAATAAATAAATGGAAAGAAAAGATAAATGTAACACTTACGGTTGATAAAGGAGATGAGAATTGGGAAGGTAATACAGGTCTGATTACTAAATACGTTCCCGATATAAAAATAGATAATATGAAAGATACTGAAGTAATTATTGTTGGACCTCCAATAATGATGAAGTTTACTAGCATGGAGTTTTTGAAGTTAAATGTACCAGAGAAAAAGATTTGGGTATCCTTTGAAAGGAAAATGAGCTGTGGAATAGGTAAATGTGGTCATTGTAAGATAGATGAAACCTATGTTTGTCTTGAAGGACCGGTATTTAATTACACAAAGGCAAAGGACTTAATTGACTAATAAGGGAGGGATTTAGGATGTCCATTGATGTAAAAAAGGTTAAAAAGAATGCCTTTCGTATAACGAAACAGAGAGGAAAGACGGCACTACGTATAAGAGTTCCCGGTGGACACTTAGAAGTAAAATACTTTGACATAATAAAAGAAATAGCTGAAAAGTACGGAGATGGTACTGTTCATATAACTATTAGACAGGGATTTGAAGTTCCTGGCATAGATTTTGATAAAATGCCGGAAATCAACAGAATGATTAAACCAATAATCGAAGGACTTGAACTGGATATAGGTGTTAATATAGATGACCCTGAAGCAGGTTATCCTGCAGCTGGAACGAGAAACGTATCGGGCTGTATAGGAAACAAGGTATGTCCCTTTGCAAACTACAATACAACCGATCTTACCAGAAAAATAGAAAAGGAAATATTCCCAAATGATTATCATGTTAAAATAGCCGTTACAGGATGTCCAAATGATTGTATAAAGGCCCACATGCAGGATTTTGGTGTGATAGGTATTACAGAGCCCCAATATGATGAGGGCAGATGTATTAGCTGTCAGGCCTGTGTTAAAAACTGTAGGAAAAGAGTTACAGGTGCTTTGAAGTTTGAAAATTATACAGTTGTAAAGGATGAAGACAGATGCATAGGCTGTGGAGAGTGTGTTCTTAAATGCCCTACAGGAGCTATGACCAGAAGCAAAGAAAAATACTACAGACTTGTAATAATGGGAAGAACAGGTAAGAAAAATCCAAGGATTGCAAGGACCTTCCTAAACTGGGTAGACGAGGAAACGGTTATCAAGGTAATAAAGAATTGCTATGATTATATTGATGAGTATATTGATAAAAGCCTAGGTAAAGAGCACGTAGGATATATAGTAGACAGAACGGGATACAATGTATTCAAGGAAGCAGTTCTTAAGGACGTGAAACTTAGGACAAAGGCTAAAATTGCTGATTATATAGATTTTGGCGGTTATATGTATGAAAGGAATAGATTTTTTAGTGAAGTAAGTAGATAAAATAGCTAAAAGCAGGTGCAATTGCACCTGCTTTTAGCTTTACCATAATTCATTTTTGGTCGTAATAATTACTGTAAATCTTTATTTAATTCTTCTAATAGAGGCTCTAGCTCAAGACCGTGGATTTCAGCTGCCTGGGCTAATGATTCCATTTGTGAAGAAGGGCAGCCTAGGCATCCCATGCCATACTTCATTAGGATTTCTGCAGCCTTTGGATTTATTTTTAAAGCCTCACTTATTAAAGTGTCCTTAGTAATTTTCATTATAAACTCCTCCTTAAATTTTTTATAATTTATTTATTTCATGAACAAGAATTTTTTGTCCATTTATATCTTGAATTTTAAAGTTGTAAGTGAACTCCGGGTTAGCATTTTTTATAAAGTTGGAAATCCAGATTTCACGAAGCTCATAGAGAACATTTAGATCACCATTTACATTTTCCCAGTAGCCCTTGTGAAGGCAGTTTGCTACCTGCCATTGCAGCTTGTTTTTTTCATTTATAGTAACATTGTTTACATTGTCACAAGGCATACCATCCAGAATATAATTATTTAATGTTTTATACAATGAAGCTGGAGTTGACACATTGTAATTTACCTTTGCGTCCTTTCCGGATTTAATAGCATGATCTTTATAGGTTTCCTTTATTACATTTTAGCCCTTTTCTCCAAATTTGTCAATTATACTAGTGATAAGTGCTGCCTGTCTTGTTTCAGCTATTGTAATTTTGTTTTGCAGCCAACCGTGTATATTGCTGGTATCAATTAACTCTTCCAATGGTCTGTTCGGAATAGGACTACCAATTTTATTTTCTAAGTTTGATACCATGTTAGATATGTTCGTATCAAGTTCTCTCTGTACATTATCAATTATCTGAGATTCCAGTTCTTCATGTAGCTTGATCTTGTTAAATAGCCAATGATGTATAGGTCCTAGAAATCTACTCATTTTTATCATCTCCTTTAAAATTGTTGATCTTTTCTTTAAATACTTTTAGGACATCATTTCTAAACTTATTAGCTGTAATTCTATCTATAAAATCTCCAAGTTTTTCGCCGGTTTCAGCATTTTTGTTGTAATAATCGTAAATTGCTTCTACCATGTAGAATGCCTCATCTTCAGTTAATTGTTCAGCTATTCTATCCGGAAGTCTTGGATGAAAACCTGCACTTCCACCGGCAGTAACGATATATCCGTCTTCATCGGCGATTACTGCTATATCCTTTGAATATGCACTTGTACAGGAATTTCTACATCCTGCCACTGCGATTTTAGTTCTGTTGGGAGTATTTGCTCCATAAAATCTCTTTTCTAGCTTCATAGCTAGCTTAAGCGAATTTTGTTTCGCTCTTTTACAAAAAGAGGCAGGACACATTTCTATATTTTTAACTGAATATGGTGATAACACTCCAGGCTCCATACCTAGCTCTTCCCAGACCTTTTCAACGGCTTCTGCCTCAAGTCCTAAAATAGCTATTCTTTGACCGGAGGTTATCTTTAAAGTTCCACCATATTTTTCAGCTACTTGAGCAATTTTGATTAATTCTTCTGGTTTAACAAAACCACCGGGTATACGTGGTGTAACGCCGTAGGTCCTCTTTCTATTTCGTACTTTTTGAAGTACTGCATATTTTGGCATTTGCATATATATCACCTCTCTTTTGAATCTAATTACATTTTTCCTATCTATATTATAGGATTTATTTTGCTTGCGAAATATGATTTAAATCACAAAAACATGTAATTTTTGTCAAAAAAATAGGTTTATTTATTTTTTGAAACGTATAAATTTTTTTTGTCATCAATGAGGGCTAAATGAACTTCCACGAAATCCTTTATATTGTATACAGATAAATTTGACCTTAGCCATTTTTCATCTATTCCTATTTTTTTCATATTTTCCCTTAGCAATTTACCATCTTTAATTACAATAATGGGCATAGAATTTGGAGATGCAGTCAAGCTGATATCCTGTGGATAAATGGCTTCTACACTTTTCTTTTTCATGACGCTTATTTGACCACTAGGTTCCAACACTGCGTATTCTATGTCTGCTATATTAAAGACATCTTTTAATCTAAGCTGGGAAAGAAGGAGTTCGGAGTTGATAAAGTGTCTTTCTAAATTTTTTCTTATTATTTTTCCTTTATTTATTATCAATACCGGTCTACCATTAAAGAAATTGGCAGCGTTGCTGTTATATTTTGATAATGTTCCTATTACTGTATGCCAGAAAAAAAGAGTAGCTAAGGGCACTATTGTATATGTAAATGAAATCTTGCCGTCTAGTAGGGGTGCTACGGTTAAAGCACCTAGAATCCATGCAAATACAAAATCATAGGCCGATATTTGTCCGAAGGCCCTTTTAGCAATGAAGCGGGCCACTGTAAACATTATGATCCCTACAATAAAGGTTCTAAAGACATATCCCATCAAGCTAATATTTTTTATTACTCCAAATATTTTTGGCAAAGAAATCACACCTTCTTAAGATACTCTTGATAAGTCAAACCTTGTTATATAGATGAACACCTTCAAAATTCAATTTATATTACTCTAGGGATTTTGAGGTTTTCTTCTGGGTGATTTTGAAGCATTTGTTGCTACTTCTGTCTTCTTTTTTAATAAAGCAACAAATCTTCACATGAACCAGAAGGATTCCCAAAATCCTAATAAATTAAACCTTGGGCTTTGTTATCTATATAAATTTCAATTAATATACAGTGTTTTATCAGATTCTAATATTCCTAAATAAACTTTACTTATATCTTCAATATTATTCTTCATAAGCTCATTATTTAACCAATTGGAATCTAAACCATTCCTTATCATTACATCTTTATCTATTTTGCCTCTATAAATGATTATTTCAGGTATACTCCGAGGAGAATCCTGAATTCCTAAAAGAGATTTTTGTGGAGGTATATAATTCGAATCTATTAATACACTAATTTCACCTGAAGGTTCAAGTAAAGCATAATCTACATTTTTAACGCTAAAGGCATTTTTAAGTCTAAGGGCTGAAAGCAAATTATGTATAGTGAGATTAGATTTAGATAAATTTTGTCTTACAACTTTTCCCTTTTCAACTAATAATGTTGGACTTTGAGATACTAATCGAGGAGCTTTTAAATATAAAAAAGACCAAAGTAGGTTTATTAAAGTATATATAATTATAATTATTATTGCATCTAAAACCCTTGATTCCGGATTTACCATTCTTGCAGCAGCAATATGGCTTATACCTGCTGCCATAATAAAATTATATGGAGTTATTATTGAAGGATGTCTATATCCCATGGTTTTAGCAGAAAGAAATAGAAAAAAATATAGAATAGTAGTTCTTAAAAAAGACTCAAAATAAGAGAGAGTTTTGACTTTGAGAAATATTGCATTTAATAGTTCCATGGACAACACTCCAGATTCAGATTTTAAATATAGTTTATGCAATAAAAAAGATTAGATACAAAAAAGAAGTCTAAAATTGACTTCTTTTTGCATTTTATAATTTCTTGGTAATCTTGTATTTTATTCTGTTTTGAGATTTGTAGCTTCTATCGAATGCTTTAATTCCTCCATAGGATAGTATCATAAGCAGCATCCCCCATAAGAAACTAAAAAGTTCAGATGAGATATTAAGACCCAATCCTCTATGGATATAAGAACCTGAGATAATGCCTATTACTAGCATAAATAGGGGAACTGCATAGGCGAGAAAGGCTGCTTTCATAACAGTGCCGGTTTCAACTTCTATTTTTACAAACTGGCCGGGCTTGGCATTAGCTACATTTTCTGCATCTATATAGATTCCTGTACTACTGCACCCTCCGCTGCAGCTACCACATTTTTCACCGCATGCGCTTGCCCGTCTAATTTCTACCTTGGCCATATCGTTATCAGTAGTGACTACTTGGCCGATTTTTTCCATAATACCGCTCCTTTCTATATTAATTTATTAGCAAAATCTATACCAATTAAACATTATAAATATTTAATTTTATTTTAACATGAAATAGCAAAGTTGGCACAGTTATTGCTTAAATATATAGTAAGTTAAAATAAAAGGGGTATTTGGCATGGATAAGTTAAAAAAAATAATGATATTTTCAATTGTTTGGGTCCTTATTATATCAATAACTATAAGTATTTATAGCTTAAATAAGCTGCTGTAGATAGTAAAAACAACAATAACTACCTAATTAAGATGAAGGGAGAGAGTGAAATGATAACAATTTTTAGGATTTTATATGTGCTTTTAATAGGTTACCTTATATATACCATGGTTAAAAGAGGTGGCTGCTGTGGAGGTCATGGCCACGGACATGGAAACAGTCATGGACAGAGTAGTAGAAGTCATCAGGGTTCATGCTGCGATAGCTCTAATAAATCTAAAAAAATAATAAGTGAAGATGATAAGAAAAATGCAATAGATATTTAACCTTTAAAGATTGATATTGTAAACGTGGCTGGAGGATATCAAACAACAGTTGTGTGAAAAGCCACAAATAAGAAAGGGAAGTAATATGAAGAAAAAAGTTTTAATTATATCAGTGTTAGTACTAACTTTTATAATTATTATAATTTTTTTTAATAGTCAGTACCATCATATATACAGCAGCATATGTGGAAGCGGCATAAACGGTCTTAAGACATTAGGAATGTATTATCTTCTAGTGCTTATAATACTAGCAGCGATAGCATTCATATACAGACAAAAAAAATTAAAGACAAAATGTAAATACTGCAGTTCTCAAATAGAGGAAGGATATAGTACATGTCCCTACTGTGGCAGGGAATTAAGAGGAGATGAGATTATATTATGATGCTAATCCTAATACTTATCTTCATAGTTCTATTATATTTTGTAGTAAATAGCAGTGAAGCCGCATGTAACTGCATTACTCACGGCAATACCTTAAAATGTAGTAAATGTGGAATAAATATTAAAGATGATTACAATTATTGTCCTAACTGTAAAGAACAGCTCAAAAAAAAATGTGACAATTGCGGGAAGATGATTAATGTATCCTGGCGGAGATGTCCCTATTGTGAATAATAATTTTAAATATAAAAATTCAGATTTTAAAGGAGAGGTGCAAGATGAAGAAGTGGTTTCAAAAATTTATTAAAAATTTAGAGGAAGCAAATAAAAAGAATTTTGGTTCAGGAAGACTTGATTGCTGTGAAATAAATCAAAAAAGTAACGGCAGTAACACAAAGAAAAGTAAATAGTGTCTTCAAATTTAAGTGTCAAGTGTAGATACTTGGCACTTTATTTTGATGGGATGTTTATAACTGATATTTCTAGTTAATGATATATATAAATGAGTCCTGAAGTTCGGTTTCTATACAAAAAGAGGAGGAAAAAATATGGTTGAAGTTTTCAAGATAGGGCATTATGCAATATATTTATTTGGTATAACTATTGCTTTAGGAATGCTAGCAGGTATGGTAATAATGATAAAAGAAGCAAAAAGAAAAGGACTGGATTCAGATAAAATGGTTGATCTTGCTATCTATACTATAATAGCTGCCCTGATAGGTGCCAGACTTTACTATGTATTTGCATTCAATGCAGAGTATTACATGAATAATCCTAGGAAGATACTTGCTATAAGAGATGGTGGACTGTCAATACAGGGTTCATTGATTTTTGGAATATTATTTGCTTTATGGTATACAAAGAAGAAAAATATTTCTTTCTGGAAAGCTGCCGATGCCTTTGCTCCTGGGATTATAATGGGCCAGGCAATAGGTAGAATAGGATGTGACGTTTTTGGGGTTCCCATGGAAAAACAATATTTCTGGGGTGTACGAGTGAATTCACAACTTCTGCATCCGGCGCAGATTTACGAGGTATTACTTGATTTAGTACTATTTGCTTATCTATGGAGAAGGAGAAGCAAAATTAAATATGATGGGGAATTATTTATTAAATATATTATTGGTTTTTCAATAATTAGAGCTGTAGTTGAATTTTTCAGATCTAATCCAATAGTATTCGGGCCTTTTACTATTGCTCATGTTACAAGTTTGGTAATAATGACCCTTGCTATTTTTGTAAGTATCATTATAAAGAAGAATAACACTATAAGCTATGAATCTGCATCAGCTGAACCAGCCGTAGTTCCTTTAAGTCATTATATAATCCTTGGATTTTTAGCAATATTTAGCATATGGTTTTATTATTTTGTCCATTAGAAGGGTGTGAAAATGAAAAAAGGAGATATAGTTATAATCTTGATAGTTTTAATAATAGGTATTTCAAATATTGTGTTTATAAATGTTTCTAACAGTCAAACAGATAAAAAATATGTAGTTATAAGGGTAGATAAGGAGGTAGTACAAAAAATCTCTATAGACAGTGGAACAAATAAAATTTATGAATTTAAATTTGGTGATGAAATTGGATACGTGGAGGTGAGAGATGGAAAAGTTCGAATGCAGAAAATGGATAAAAGAATATGTCCACAGCAAATATGTTCTTTAACTGGATGGATAGAAAAGAAGCATGAAACCATAGTATGTCTTCCAAATAAGATATCCATAAATATTGAAGCAATGGGCGATGAAGATGAAAAAATAGATGGAGTTTCATTCTAAAAATAAGGAGGAGAGATAAAAATGCACCATAATACCAACCATAATAGAGAAGAAACGAACAACCAAAATAATAAGGGAATGCTAAAACATGGTTTAATGATGATACTGTGCTGTTTGATACCGATATTAATTTTTGCTGGATTACCCCTTTTCGGTATAAAGGGAGGATTGTTATCCGGTTTGATATTCCTGCTGTGTCCTCTTATGCACATCGGAATGATGTTTATGATGAGAAAAAACGGGCATAATGGTTCTTGCCATGATAATAGTCAAAAAGAAAATATTCAGTTAGAAAATAAAGAGTAAGCTACAGATTTAGGAGGATATGGCAATGGTCCAAACAATAAAAAAAGAAAGGAATATTCTTATATACTTTGCAGTGTTTCTGATAACACTCTCTTTATTTAGCTACGAGGTCTTATTGACTAGACTATTTTCAGTGCTTCTTAGTTTTAACCTAGTGTTCATGGTAGTTTCCTTTTCTATATTAGGTGGTGGGTTAGGAGGAATTTACACCTATAGAAAGATACAACAAAAAGAGCCTGTGGACATACAAAAGATGATAGTACGATATTCACTTTTATTGTCCCTTAGCATTATTGGCACAATATTATTGATATATAAACTGCCCTATATTAAAATATATTCTTTATACGCCTTTGTAGGGATTATACCCTTTATGATCGGCGGAAGTATTATATCTATTATTTTTAAAGAGTTTACAGATAAAAGTAGCAAACTTTATTTTATGGATTTAATTGGGGCAGGTCTTGGGAGTGTAGTTATAATTAAAATAATGAATCTATATGGGTTTATGAACAGCGTCGCAATAGTTACTATGATAGCGCTGCTTGCTTCCATTCTAGTATCAGTTTACTTTAAAAAAACAAAAACTATTATTACAGGAAGTATAATATTCATTATACTTTTGGGGTTTGTAATCGAAGCGTGTACCTTACTTGAAATAGAACAGGGTTTTACTTCCTACTATTCAAGCCCTAACACTCTCATAGATTATTTAAAGGATACCGATGAAAAGCCTACAGGAATATCCTATTCAAAATGGAATGCGGTATCACGAACCGATGTAATTGAGACTACAAATGAAAAGGAGAAAATAGTAGTAACAGATGGGGGAGGGTCTGCTCCCATTGTGAAGTTTGATGGAGATTTAAACAGTGTAAGGTATCTTAAGAAAACTGTGGGATACATTCCCTTTGCTATAGGGGAAAATGATGATACTTTGATAATAGGCTCTGGTGGAGGAAAGGATGTAGTATTAGCTCTGCTGGGTAATAGTAAAAACATTACTGCCGTTGAGATTAATTCATCAACTATTGAGGCAGTAAATGAATTTAAAAGCTTTAGTGGTGATATATATGGAAGGCCAGAAGTTACAGTATACAATCAGGATGGCAGAAACTTTATAGAAAATACTGAAGAAAAATATGATAACATATTTCTTTCAATGGTAATGACAAACGCTATAGAAAATACCATGTATTCTCTATCGGAAAACTATTTATTTACCGAAGAGGCATTTAAGGAATATTTTAGCAAACTAAAAGATAATGGCAAACTCAGCTTTATGGCCCACAGTGCTTTGGATATGACAAGGATAATAAATACGGGAATCAAAGTACTTATTGAAAATGGAGTAGACCGTGAGAAAATAACTGACTATTTTATTGTTGTAAATGGTGCCAGTGAAGAGCATAGAAAGAAACATAAAGATATGATTAGTATGCCTATGGTCATATTTAAAAAGATTCCTTTTACAGACAAGGAAATAATATCTCTTTTAGACGTTATAAATTATCAAAAAAGGCAAATAATTCATTATCCTGGTGGCGAATATGAACTATTTAAAAGATTTGCAAATGGAGAAATGAGCTATGATGAGATGATAGGAATCTATGGGCTTAACATAAGACCCATTAAAGATAGTAGTCCATTTTTCTACAACTATTCTTACCTAGTACCAAAGGAAATTATTTTTATTGGGATCTGGATGCTAGGTATATGGATAGTAGTTAAAAGGCGTTACTTTAAAGAAGAAAGTATAAGTAGAATATCTAAATATTTTATAGCAATTGGAATGGCCTATATGTTAATAGAGATACCAATTGTTCAGAAAGCCAGTCTGTATTTTGGTAATCCTACTATTGCCTTTAGTAGCATATTATTTAGTATCCTTATAAGTAGTGGGATAGGAAGTCTGATGAGTGGCCATAAAAAGGTAAAAAAATATACTCAAGAGTCTCCAATGTATTTATTAGTTACTGCTGTAGGTGTTGTATCGGTTTTACTGGCAATTGACAGGGTGATTTTATTAACAAATGGTTTTGATACAGTGCTTAAACTTATTACAATGTTTTTGATGTTATTACCTATGGGAATACTTATGGGTATTCCTTTTCCTGCAGGTATGAGTAAGATCAAAGAAATAACAGAGAATAAAGATGTTATACCCTTGATGTGGGGAGTTAATGGGATATTCTCTGTTATTGGGTCGATTCTGGCAGTAAGTATTTCTATGTATTAAGTAGGAAATTATAAAATTTCAAAAGCTGTGGAAAACTTGCTAAAATATATGTAGGAGTATTGAAAAAAGAGAGATGAAGAAATGGCTGAAATAACACTAAAAAAAATATTGCAAGATAATTGGCAAAACTTTTTAAAGAAAAAAATTAAAAGAATTCCGAAGGAAATAAGGTCA
>JAALLO010000113.1_pt1 | contig 21783 bp, 19 predicted proteins | sample 7245941 | NCBI WGS metagenome assembly JAALLO01 (sample SAMN13049198, study PRJNA578106) | oil field metagenome | isolation source: filtered produced water from oil reservoir A2 | place: USA:offshore Texas | collected 2016 | reverse complement strand
GGAGGACTTAATTGAACAGCACAAATCCCGAACACCAGATACAGAAAGACCCCAGAACAGCCATCCTGCTTGTTACTCCCGGCACAACCAGGATAGAAGCAAAACCAATACTCGAAAAACTTGTTGATGCATTCAAAAATGCATATCCTGATACTGTAGTAAGATATGCTATTGAATCCGAACTTGTGAGACAGATCAAGGCAAAGGAAGGAATAATTGAGAGAAGTCCTTTTGGTGCTCTTGCAGACCTTATAGATGAGGGTTTTTCAAGAATAATAGTCCAACCCCTGTACATTACACCAGGCGATGGTTTACATGATCTGTATTCTACAGTTACCACGCTTAATAATTTTTCAGGCAAGCATGAATCATTTGGGATTGATGGAATATTGATAGGAAAGCCTCTTTTGACGAATACCAGTGACTATAAAACAGCATCCGAAATTCTAGCATCATATTTTGGAGTTCCTGAAGCTGATGAGGCGATAGTACTCTTATCATCTGTTGACGAAAAAGGAGGCGATTCATCTCTCTGCCAGCTGCAGCTCATAATGGACAGGAAAACTAAAGGAAGAATCGTGCTTGGCAATACCAGTGGATATCCGGATATCAGCTGGGTCATAGAACGCCTGGAACACATCAACTCAAAAAAGATAAAACTTGCTCCCTTTGCATTGATTCCAGGAAACCATTCTGTATATGAACTGGGTGATGAAAACGAAAAGTCATGGAAGAAGATAATCCAGGCTGCCGGATATAATGTTTCTGTAAGTGACAGGGTACTTGGAGAATCAGACGAGATTATAAAACTCTTCATAGAATCTGCTGCTGAAACAGGGGAGAGTCACAGTTTTCTTTGAAAGCATACTAAATAAATAGTTTCTATTGAACCTTTACTTCAATCTTTTTAGAGGTTAACAAGAGTAAATTGCAAACCTGCAAGTGACCTAAGATTGAACACAATCATATATTTTAGGAATTGAATCAAGTTTATTGTTACTGTAATTAAGCAATTATACTATTTATTTCACTCGTATTCAAATGAATTAAAAAATAATGAACCCAAGAAGGTCATGGGTTCACAACTACATTGTTGGAGTAGATAGTCTGACCACTTTCAACATCAATCAGAGTAAGTCTGAAAGAGTCACCTATAGAAACAGACTGACTAATATCATCACCCGAGAATGTAATTCCCCATCCAGGCTCATCTACATGTGAAGTAGTGTTCATTGCTTCTGCTACAGATATAGTTGCTATATCCCCCGGACTAAGGAAACCAGGATTTGGGTCAAATGTTACATTAGCAGTATTGTTCAAATACCCTGTCGTTGTTGGGAATCCACTTGCTATTTCAATTTTGACATTCCTTTTGGAAATAATGTCTCCACCAAGATGTTCAAGTGTTACTACATTTTCCGACTCATCTGCACTTACTTTAAATGTTGCTTGTGGTGCAGTATCCTGAACATCCATGCTTGATGAATAGGAGCTCACAGCTCCTGCCAGTATGATAGTAACCACAATCATCAGCATTACACCAATTACCGGAGAAACAGCTTTTTTATCTGAAAAGAACTTTTTAAGCATTTAAACCACCTCTACATCCGTAGTAAAGATAACTTTCTGAGTTGGTAAATGGATAATTTTTACATTCATGAAATCTCCAGAATCCATATCATCCCAGTTAGAGATCATTCCTTCAAGAGCAGTTGTTCCTACATAATTACTATAATCATCAGCAGTCATGGAAACACCTGGTTTCACTGTATAGTTACCAAAGTCTACAGCTGCATCCCCCGCAAATCCTACCGCAGGATTATTCCAATACGGAGCAGATCCATTAACTGCAGTACCATGGCCATTGTCACTAATGTTTATATTTCCAGAGCCTGGAAGTGTTTCTGTAATTGTTCCATTTGCAGTGATAACTATTTTCAAATCATCAGTAGGAATCGAATCACCTGTAATTTCTTTAATCTGCAAGTACGAGGCTGTGACACCCATACCAAAACTTGCATCTACATCTTTCACACATTCAACGTCAAACACTGCTGTTGGTGCAGCATCTGTCGATTTCATCATACCCGTGCTTGTTGAGCTTACTGCTGCTGCCAGGATCACGGTCACGACTAACATGAGCATGACACCGATCACCGGCGATACCGCTTTTGAATCCTTTTTAAACATTTTCATATCGTTCCACCTAATTTTTTATTTTTGTGGAGGTGGTTAACTTTCCGTAACCAGGTAGTTTTATGGCATAGCCTGATACACATTTTAGGCAGCCTTTAACCATCATCTTGTACGATATACTCCACTACCAGAACGTGCGTGATATATTTTGCATGTTCCAGGGAAAACAGTATAGTTTTGAAGAATATAAACCACGCTTTTTTAATAATACATATTAGGATTTAAGATAATATAGTCTGTCAATTGTACAAAATTAGTACAAATTAACATTCCAACTCTTAAATTAAACACATTATTATCATTGTGGGTAACATATGTAACCGAAATACCAATTTACTTAAAGAAAACGTATGAAAGTAACGCAAAAAGGGAAAAGATAATGTCAAATATAACACGTTCATTCTTAACTTTAATGGCTGCCTTGCTGCTGATAAGCTGCACAGCAGCTTTTCCGGTAACTGTCACAGACTGCTATGGCAACGAATTCGTCATACAGGAAGAACCACAGCGAATAGTTTCACTCAGCCCAAGCAACACTGAGATTCTTTTTGCTGTGGGTGCAGGCGATACCGTAGTGGGGGTCACAACTTATGACACATATCCTCCAGAGGTTTCTGATATCGAGAAGATCGGAGACTATGTGATCATAGATAATGAGAAGGTATTGGACCTCGAACCGGATGTTGTCTTTGCATATTATGCAAACGGAAATGAGACAATAGAAACACTAAAGGGTCTCGGCCTCACAGTGATAACCCTTAATCCCACCACAATTGATGAGATCATGGGAAACATAGAACTCATAGGGAAAGTGACGGGGCATGAGGATGAAGCTGCATCTGAAATAGCGAATATGACTACAGTAATAAACCAGGTCAAGAACAGTACAGCAGAAATCCCTGAAAATGACAGGCCTAGTGTGCTCTACGTAGTGTCAATTGAACCCATGTACGTTGCAGGCAATGACACCTTCCCTAGCAGCATGATAACGCTTGCAGGTGGAAAGAACATAGTAGAAACCGACGGATGGTCAATACTCACCCTTGAAGACATTGTTGACAAAAACCCACAGATAATCATCTGCTCCGGAATGGGAGGTCTGGGCGATGACATTCAGGAATACATGACGACTAACAGTGCCATAGCCACAACAGATGCTGTAAAAGAGCAAAGAGTGTATGCTATCCCTGATCCCAACATCGTGGAAATACCCGGACCAAGAATAGCCATAGGGCTTGAGGAGATCTACAGTTACATACATCCACAGGTTCAGCAGCAGATTTCGGCAGAGATGTCCGAGGACTCCGATGGAAACGAAACTACACCGTCTGAAACCGATACAAATAAAGCACCGGGTTTTGAGGCAAGTATCGCGCTACTTATGGTTATATTCTCCTTAAAGGTAACAAAATTCAGGAGAAAATGAAGCCAAAAAATAAAATCAGAGAGGTCACATGGCAAAACAGGGCAGAATCATATTAGGGTTACTTATCGTACTGCTGGCAGTTGCAATGGTTGGAAATGCCGCCGTGGGTAGCGCAGATATATCCATGGCCATGGCTGCCAAGATAACCTATGTGGGCACACTTGACTGGATACAGCACACATTAGGAATAGAAACAACTGAGTTAGAGTCGAGTTATATCTGGAACTATCTTTCAATCCCGCGAACCTGGGAACCCAAGTACGAAACCATTGTAATAGATATCCGCTTACCAGAAACGGTCCTTGCAGCCCTTGTAGGTGCTGCCCTCAGTACCGCCGGATGTGCCATGCAGGGCCTTCTCAAAAACCCAATGGCTGACCCATATATTATAGGAATGTCCTCCGGTGCTTCTCTAGGGGCAGCTCTTGCACTGCTAATCGGCCTTCATACCCAGACACTAGCTTTCATAATGTCTGCAGTTACAATATTCATCGTATACAACATCTCTAAAATGGGAAGGCAAGTCCCAATGGGCACTCTACTACTTGCAGGCATAGCTATTGGTTCATTCCTCAGTGCATTGACATCTTTTCTCGTATATATCAACCAGTCAAGAGATCACATAATCTTCTGGATGATGGGAAGTTTTGCTAATCCTTCATGGGAAAAAGTAGGAGTCTCAAGTGTAATGATACTATTTGGAATAATCATGCTATATCGTCATTCATGGAGCCTGAATGTTTTGCTTCTTGGAGAAGAACAGGCACAATATATGGGAGTTGATGTTGAATGGGTCAAAAAATATATTCTCCTCTTTACTTCACTTATTACAGGAGCTGCAGTTTCCGTAAGTGGGATAATAGGATTTGTAGGGCTTATAATTCCCCACATTATGCGCATTATTGTTGGCCCAGATCACAGGATATTATTTCCGGCTTCAACACTTGCAGGAGCCGTTTTTTTAATTTTCTGTGACACATTATCCAAAACAATAGTATCAGGTTTGAGCCTACCAGTAGGCATCATTACGGCACTTTTCGGAGCACCATTTTTCATATATCTTCTGAGAAAAGGGAGGAAAAAGATCTATGCTTGAAGTAGATAATCTTAATGTGAGCTACGGGAGCAGAAAAATACTTAAAAATGTGAACCTCTGCGCAAATAAAGGAGAAATAATTGGCATTATAGGTCCCAATGGTTCAGGCAAGACAACTTTTCTCAAAAGTATTGCAAAATATCTGAAACCTGATTCTGGCACAATAAGAATCGACAACAAGAGCATTTACAAAATGGAAAGCAAAGAAATAGCAAGGAATGTTGCCGTTGTTTCACAGGTCGTTTCCATAGATTTTGAATTTCCTGTGAGAGAAGTTGTCTTAATGGGAAGGACTCCGTATATCAATGGTCGGGAAAAACCTGAAGACTTGAAAATTGTCGAAGATGCCCTAAAAAAGACAAACACATATGAATTCAGGGACAGATTAGTAACGCATCTAAGTGGAGGAGAACTTCAGCGAGTAATCATTGCAAGGGCCCTGGCACAGACACCCAGAGTGCTTTTGCTTGACGAACCAACATCTCATCTTGACATAACTCATCAGGTAGAGATCTTCGACATGGTAAAAGATGCCGCATGCAGAGGATTGCTTGTAATAGCTGTCATACATGATCTCAATCTTGCAGCTCACTATTGTAACAGGATATGCATGATAAAGTCAGGAGAAATAATTTCTGTAGGAGAGACCGAATCGGTATTTACAGAAAAAAATCTTGAGCAGACTTTTGATATACCCGTAGAAATAGCCAGAGTAGGAGCCAGTAATTCGTTATGCATAATCCCTTTAATTAAAGATATAAAGGACACAAAAGCACTTATCCCCTGAACATCGAAAAAAGGTAATGTTACCTACTAATTTTCCTTATTACTATGTAATGCCCTACGCTGTGTCCCAATTTTATCATCCAAATCTGCAAGTTCCATAGAGATGAATTCATGTGTCAGATAATCAGGCGATACATAATCAACAATTTCCCTGCACCTGTCAATTGTAAAAGGCATGTGGGGATCTATCGTATTCACATATGTCATGGCTTCAAGCAAAATGGCAGAGCCATCAACATTTTCCGGATCGTGATAGTTTTCAAATGGATGCTGTATATGACCGCCTGACAGGCCACAATGCAAATGCATACCTTCAATCCTGTCGATGAAATCATCGTTGTAGAAATGAAGAACATCGAGTATTCCATCTACTGCCTGACTTTCTTTTTTGCAGTTACCAATTGCAGCAATTAGATGGCCTGTGTCAAGAACAAATGCCCAATCATCGAATTCCAGCATTTCCACAAACCGGGATATTGCCACGGGATCCAGTAGTGTAAGCCCTGGCCACCACAGGTTTTCAAAAAAGATGCGTACAGGAGGCTCTCCATTGGGAAATTCAGAGACTGAACTATTTAGAAAGTCAGCTGTGGTTCTGAATACATCACAATCTTTGCAACCATTGTCATGGCTGAAGATATATGAGGGATCAGAATAAGAGATATGAAATACACCATATGCAGCATCAAGTGAAGATGCATTTTCCAGTGCCTGCCTGAAATTGCCTATTACTTCATCTTTACTATGACCTCCATAAAGAATGGTCCTTTCAAAATAATCCATTTCCTTTCTAAACACATTATCGTCCAACAATGCATCATGGAGGGAAGGCCAGTATGGAAGATGAGTTCCAACTATAATGTCACGAGGGATTTCAGGAAGTGGATCATGATTTACGAAAAGTTCCACTCCATCCAGTTCATGGTGGTTCAGGAAATCTTTTAATTTAGCCCATTCACCTCCAAATTTGCCAAGGTCTGTTTCACAAAGTGAAAAGTTCATCGTTTCTTTCATTTTTTCGCTCCGATTGAGATAATATCCTACTTAAAGAGAGATAGGTCTAAAACTGCATATTCACAATGATTCATCGAGATTTACATTATAAGATAGCCATAACATTACACGAATCCAATTGTGAAGAATACTATCGTTTTCTTTCAGAATATTGTTGAAAGGAAGTGATTTTTTTGTATCCAGGACCGCAGGGATACCAGAAATTATTGCAAATGCCGCCTTTTTGCCGTTCTGTTCACATAACAGACCCCATGATACCTCATCGATAATATGTAAGATGGAAGATGTGAGTCCCACAACAACAGGATTCTTTCTGAGTAATAACAGATTTTTGTTAAAGTCGCTCTTTAAGAGATCACCTTCCAGCTCACATGCCATCTCCCAGATCGTATCTTCACTAATCCCAAAACGTTTAAGGCGGACTATACTATCGCATTGGACAGCAGGTGTCAACTCTGTCTGCTTAGCAAGTGCTTCCTTTGTAGCTTCGATCACACATTTGCCTATGAGTTCTCCAAGCTTCGAATGCTTGCCTGAATCGGTAAGTTCGTAAGGACTTGTGCTATCTGCCACAACGGCTATCATGTCTGTCCCGGAACCTGTAGCTATACCACAAGAATAACAACTGGGTGCCATGAGCTCCTGCACTGCAACAACTTTGGCTTCCGATGCAGTGATGATCGTCCGTGCCAGAGTATATGGAGGAAGATTTGCACCGATCAATAATATTGTATTGATCGTACCATTGATCATTTTCGTTTCTCCGTTATCCTGATAGTAGGAAGCAGGATCTCCTGCCCTTCCACCATTGATACCGATACCCCCGGTCACAATTGCCGTGACCTGAATACCTCTGAACGATTTGGATACTATGGATACGTTTTCCATTTTGGCTGCTGTCAGGAGTCCGGCAGAACGGCAGGGATCAAATCCAAGTCTCTCAGCAACAAGAGAAAGATAAGAATGCACACTTCCACCTTCAAGTTCAGTCTCATCAGAGACATAGCTAGGAATTGTGTGATTGAAAATACATTTGATGTCACTTCTGAAACCACCATTCAACCATGAAGTAGTGATAACGTTACGACCGGATGGAAGTTCCACGACTATAGAATTTTCCAGTCGGTATATCTGTTCTCCACCCAATGTAGTGAATAGAGGAGTTTTTGCTTTACTTTTCAATCGTAATAACCGGTCATTCAAAGACCCACTATTTTCAATCAATGTTTCGAAGTTGGGTTTTTCCATACTATCTCAGACCATTATTTATTTTCACAGATTTTAAGCATTGAAAAATAAAACAAGAACTCTATGAAGTTGTTCTTGGAACTATCTTTAACTGCCATTTCTATGGGAAATTAAATGTAAGGTTCTTCCGAAGTGATATTTAAAAAAGAGTTTTTTAGTAACATATATTACTTTCAGACATAACATAATGACAACCATTCTATTTACCTCAGCAATGATGACATTGATTGGAGATGCACTTGTACTTGCCTGGTCCATTGAAAAAGGACACGATATAAGACAAACTTATTTGTTATATGGTTGTTAAAAAAAATAAAAAAGGAAGTTATGTTAGGTATGGATTGGAGGTAGAATGTTTTTAGTAAAACAAACTAACCTTATAGACACCTTCTTAGTATATAAACATAATGAATATACAAACAGTTGTTATCCATTTTAATTACAATATATAGATGAGGAGAAAAAGTAATTGTTTTATTTTTATCTATTGCTGAATAGTAGCAAAAAAGAAACATGGTAACTAAATTATTACCAATAAGTAAAACAGCATATCTGTGAACGAAATAATTACTGGAAAGTGTATAAAAAAAATGACAGTACACCAGCCGGGATTCGAACCCGGGTTCGAGCGTTGGCAACGCCCGGTGATAACCGCTACACTACTGGTGTATTTTGCATCAGGTGCCCAGACCCGGACTTGAACCGGGGACAACTGCCTCTTCAGGGCAGCGCTCTCCCAACTGAGCTACCTGGGCTTTTTGACCCGAAGCACCTTAATGCTGCTTTTGCATTTAAACTTATCGAATCCTCAAAAAGAGGATTGGTGGTGGGCCCGCGGAGAGTCGAACTCCGGACCTCCGCCATGTCAAGGCGACGTCATAACCAGCTAGACCACGAGCCCATTTGTATTGCGAATACCTGTAAACACCGATACTGCATGTTCCATTAAAGAACATTACCGCAAGCATCAGGCGCTTAACAGCATCCCTCATAATGCATTATCGTTGATAAAGCTTTTGGGTTAAAGGTAATTTATCCTGATTTGCTTATATACTGAAAGCTCACTGATAATATCTATGGAAACCATAATACTAATTTTTGCTCATTCCATTGCTCATTCGTTACTGTAAAATGTGTATGGAGTTGATGTTGCATAGGGTACGCGCCTTGATGAGCCGTCAGGATACACGAGTGTCAGCACATCAACGGTCGCCCCGAGATTACGGGAATCATGCAGATAGAATTCAGAGTTCTGCCGGGAAATGCCTTCCACATAAAGAACTGCACGATTATTCCCTATCTCCACTACTTCCACATCCTCAAAATCAAAAAGTACGTTTTCCAGTGTCGGCTCAAGATTATAGCTACCAAGCAGCAGTACATATACGCGGGAGAAAACGTCCAGGTCATAATACAGAGTTACCTGCGCATCCGTTTCGGCAAATTCCACGGACATCTCCCTGAAATGTATATACTGTCCTTCATTGGAAACGGCATATCCTGTCATGAATAATGAAAAGAGCACAGTGATAAGTGCTAAGAGTAACAATGGGGCCGGTCTCATGATAGCTGATATACCTCCGCAACGATAAATAGGTTCTTATAGTGTGACTGCATTAATAATTTATTAGTTTTTACCTGCAGGTACCTTCATATAATGATATTTACAAATTACTTAAAAACCGTCAAGTATATATTTTGTACGTACCTCAGAGAACAAACCTAAACTTTGTGAGTAGACTATGGAGAACGATACAACTACTTCTGGTGAAGAGATTGAACTCTATGGCGAATCTTTTGATACAACTGACTCCATTGATGTCCCAAAATTGCTGATAGATCAGATAATAGGACAGGAGCATGCAGTAGAGGTTGTAAAAAAAGCAGCCAGCCAGAGAAGACATGTAATGATGATAGGAAGTCCCGGAACGGGAAAGTCACTGCTAGCAAAGGCTATGGCAGAACTCCTGCCAAAGGAGGAGCTGCAGGATATACTCGCCTATCCTAATCCTGAAGATAATAACAATCCGAAAATAAGGTCAGTTCCTGCCGGAAAGGGCAGAGAGATCGTGATGGCCCATAAGATGGAAGCACAGAAAAAGGTCCAGTCACGAAACATGCTTATGATGATACTGGTGTTCGGTATCATAATATATTCATTCTATGTGGGCCAGCTTCTGTGGGGTATCATTGCAGCTATTATGATATTGCTGCTGACACGTCAGTTCATGCCAAAGGAAGAACTGATGATCCCGAAGTTGATTGTTTCTAATTACCAGAAAGAACATGCTTCATTCATCGATGCCACAGGAACCCACGCAGGTGCACTTCTTGGTGATGTAAGGCACGACCCATTCCAGTCAGGAGGACTCGAGACTCCATCACATGACAGGGTAGAGAGCGGGGACATCCACAAATCACACAAAGGTGTACTCTTCATTGACGAGATCAACACCCTCAGCCTGGAATCTCAGCAGAGCCTGCTGACAGCACTCCAGGAAAAGGAGTACCCAATCACAGGTCAGTCCGAAAGGAGTTCCGGAGCACTTGTAAAGACCGAGCCGGTTCCATGTGACTTTATCATGGTTGCAGCAGGTAACCTGGATGCAATGGAAAAGATGCATCCAGCACTCAGATCCCGTATCAAGGGTTATGGTTATGAACTCTTCATGCGCGAATCCATGGAGGACACTCCTGAAAACCGCAAGAGCCTTATAAGGTTCGTGGCACAGGAAGTCATGCGAGACGGACACATTCCTCCATTTGCCAAGAGCGCTGTTGACGAGGTAATCAGAGAGGCGCAGAGAAGGGCCGGAAGAAAGGGCCATCTAACCCTCAAACTGCGTGACCTTGGAGGTCTTGTAAGAGTAGCAGGAGATATTGCACACTCCGAGGAAGTAAAGATTGTCACAGACAAGCATGTACTTGCAGCCAAGAAGATGGCAAGGTCCATCGAACAGCAGCTTGCTGACAATTACCTGGAACGCAAGAAAGACTACCAGCTCTTCAAGAAACTTGGAGGAGCAGTAGGAAGGGTCAACGGACTTGCGGTCATGGGCGGAGATTCGGGAATCGTACTGCCGATAATGGCAGAAGTCACACCTTCTCAGTCCAGTTCCGAAGGTCGTGTTATTGCAACCGGTATGCTCAAGGACATTGCAAAGGAAGCTGTGCAGAACGTGTCCGCTGTGATCAAGAACGTCACCGGAAAGAACGTGATCAACCACGATATTCACATACAGTTCATAGGAACCTATGAGGGAGTTGAAGGTGACAGTGCATCGATATCCATTGCAACAGCCGTGATATCCGCACTTGAAGGCATACCCATTGACCAGTCTGTAGCAATGACTGGCTCACTGTCAGTGCGCGGAGATGTACTGCCTATCGGTGGTGTAACCTACAAGATAGAGGCAGCAGCCCAGGCAGGAATTAAGAAGGTCATCATTCCAAAATCCAACGAGGATGATGTCCTGATAGAAGAAGCTTACAGGGATAAGATCGAGATCGTACCTGTAACCAGCATAATAGAGGTCATCGAGCACAGTCTCGTAGGACCTGATAAGAATCGTATTGTGGAAAAGCTCCAGAGCCTGGCTAATTTCAAGCTTAATCTGGACCTGCCCGATGTAGTCCCTGTATAAAACAGGGGCCTTACTTTTTTACGGGAGTGTAAATATGTTTGGAGTAGACTTTTTTGATTCGAAGATAATTGAAGGAACGACAACATCTATTGTTCTTGATAATGGTAACATTAAAGAGGTATCTGTCAACTACACAAAGGGGGCGGGCATCCGTGCCCTTAGCGGAGGTTCATGGGGAATCACCTCGGCAGACGGGGATTTCGACCTGAACAAAGCTATCAGAGCAGCAGCAGAACTTGCACAGGGTATGGACGAGCGATCACCAAAAGAAAAAGTAGAGATGATGGAAGTCCCAAATCCTGTGGTAGATAACCTGCCAGAAGTAAAGATAGATCCAAGGGACGTATCCCTTGAAGAGAAGGTCAAGCAGCTCAGTGAAGTGGGAAAAAGGGCTGATCTGGATGGCATCTCAAGTGTCAGTGCCGTCTACAGCGAATCCAACTACAAGATCATGTATTCGGATTCAACAGGCATCGAGGGAGAGTATGACATCACCAGAACCGGTTTTGCCGTCAGTGCCGTTGCATCAAGGAACGGGATATACCAGGCAGGCCGTGAGAGCAGGTTCGGAGTCACAGGTTACGAGCTTTTCGAAAAGCATGACGCCCTGGAGCTTGCAGAATCAGCCGCAAAGACAGCCCTGGAACTTCTTGATGCAAAACCTGCAAAAGGCGGAAACCTTCCAGTAATACTTGATCCGGAGCTTGCAGGTGTTTTTGCACATGAGGCAGTGGGACATGCTTCCGAAGCAGATCTTGTGCTTGAGGGAAGTTCCATCCTTGAGAACAGGATAGGCCAGGAGATCGGATCACCACTTATCAATGTAATCGACGATCCCACACTGCATGAATACGGTTATTTCCCCTTTGACGATGAGGGAGCACAGTCTGAAAAGACAGTTCTGATCAAGGATGGGATACTTAATTCATACCTTCATTCAAGAGAAACAGCCGCAAAACTTGGAGGTAAACCCGGACACAGCAGGGCACAGGGACATTCCAGGCCAATAGTCAGGATGAGTAATACTTATATCGATAACGGAACCTCGAAGTTCGATGAGATGCTTGAAGAGATCGGTGACGGTGTATATCTCATCGGCTCAAGGGGCGGACAGGTGAACACAGGCGAAGGAGTGTTCCAGTTCAATGCGGAAAAAGGCTACCTGATCGAGAACGGAGAGCTCACGACCCTGCTCAGGGACGTATCACTTTCCGGGAAGATCCTTGAAATACTCAACAATGTCAAGATGGTAGGCGATGATCTTACGATGAACTCCGGAAGATGTGGAAAAGGAGGACAACTGGTACCTGTGACAGACGGGTCACCGCACCTTATGGTTACAGAAGCCCTGGTAGGTGGTGCATGATGGATATGTACGAGCTTGCTAAAAAGGGACTGAAAGCCGCAACGGATTTCGGAGCGGAAGAAGCAGAGATCTTTATAATGGAGAACCATAAGACCTCGGTGGATATCCGCAAGGATGAGATCGAGGGCGCAAAGGAGAACATCTCCCAGGGACTTGGCATCCGTGCAATTATAAACGGAGCTGTGGGATTTGCAAGCACCAATATCATCAGCCGTATAGACGATGCGGCAAAGAGTGCTGTCAGCTCTGCCAGGGTCCGCGACAGTGATCCCGACTGGAAGTCATTGCCCTCCAACGGAGACTATCCGGAAGTTTCAGGTGTACTTGACAGTGAGCTGGAACAGATGGAGCTTGATGACTGTATATCCCGCTCTATGCAGATGATAGAGGGTGCAAAATCTGTTTCAGGCATTGTGGTTACATCGGGGAATTTCAGCCGAAGCTTTGGCTCACGCCTTATAATGAACACCAATGGTGTTGAGATCGAGGAAAGCTCCACAGGAATATCCGGCTTTACGGATGTTATCACCACCGGGGACAGTGTCTCAACCGCATATGACTTTGCCGTTTCCCGCAAGAATGACATTGATTTTTCGGAGATAGGAAAAAGCGCTGCAAAGCTCGCAGACAGCTCAAGGAACGCAATATCCATTGAAGCACAGAGAACAAGCGTCATTCTGCATCCCTTCGCATTCTCTGACCTGCTGGGTAATGCATTCATGCCTTCCATAGATGCAAATAATGTACAGAAGGGAAGGTCAAACCTTACAGGCAGGATCGGAGAAGATATTGCCACCGAAAAACTGTCAATTATTGATGATGGTTTGCTTGACGGTGGAATCGAGACCGGTAGGTCAGATGATGAGGGCGTACCTTCACAGCGTACCACCGTTCTGGAGAAGGGAGTGTTCAGATCGTATCTTTATGATTCATATACCGCCGGAAAGGACAATGTAAAAAGCACGGGAAATGCATCAAGAGGTTCATATTTCTCCACGCCTTCCGTGGGACCGAGAAACTTTATCGTGGACTATCCAGGCACTGACATAACCGGAGATACGGAGAACGGAGTGCTTGTAAACACCGTAATCGGTGCCCATACTGCAAACTCCATTTCAGGAGATTTCTCCGTAGAAGCAAGAAATGCCTTCACCATCAAGGACGGAAAGATTGACAAACCCATCAAGTCCCTGATGATATCAGGCAATATTTTCGATATGCTTAAAAAAATGGATGGGGCAGGCACCGATATCAGGAAAGTTGGAGGGGTGGTTACACCTTCTGTGAGAATCGAAGAAATGAGTGTCGTGGGATAATCCAAGACATTCGACCCTCTTTTTTTTTGGTTTCTGATTGCCTTGTGACAAAACGATAAATATATATACTTACTAAATCCTTTTTTTATTGAATTTTATAAAAAGTACTAAATGATTTTTCTCTCTCCTGCATTACCCGGGAAAGTGCAATAATGACCTCACTACGAAAAAAAACTCTCATAATTATCGGTGCAACCCTTATAGGCCTGATAATAGTTCTTTATATGAGCTCCCAGGTAATTATCGTGAACAGTTTTGCCTATCTTGAGCAGGAAGAGCTGAAAAACGACGTACAGGGTGCAAGGAACTCATTGTACGCTGAAATGGCGAGCATCGAGAAAAAAACAGTTGACTGGGCAGTATGGGATGAGTCATATGATTTTATCCAGCAGAAAAACCAGAGGTATATAGATAGTTATCTCATGGATGAAACATTCATCAATCAAAGGATCAATTTCGCACTTTTTTACAATACTTCCAATGATCTGGTATATTCCAAAGGTGTAGATCTCTCCACAAATAACCGGACCCTGCCACCCGGGGACTTGATCGAACATCTTGAAACAAACAGTTATCTGCTTCAGCACGAGAACGGCTCGAGCAAAAAGACAGGCCTGTTATTCCTTACAGACACACCTATGATCGTCACATCTCAGCCAGTGATTAGGTCCTATGGCGATGATTCCATCGGCGGTACAATACTGATGGGACGTTTTCTTGATCAAGCGGAGATAAACCTGCTTTCGGATGAGAATTATCTGACACTGGATATCAAACATGCGGAAAACTCCAGTATGATCACCGAAGAGCCGGATATGATGCTTGATTCCGGAGAATATCTTTTTGTAAATCCCGCCAGTGAGAGAATGATTCATGGGAGCATTCTGCTTGATAATATCTACGGCGAACCTTCAATTGTCCTTGATGCAGGTGTTTCCAGACGCATATACCAACAGAGTAAGGCGACAATGACTTACTTTATCATGATCCTCCTTCTGTCCGGGGCAGTTTTCGGAGTCGTGACATTGTCTCTTCTCGAGAACCTGTTCATTTCGCGCCTCAACACCCTGAATAAAGAAATAAGGTATATCGGGGAAAACCAGAGTTTTTCAAGGCGTATATTCGAAGAGGGTGATGATGAGATCTCAAAACTCATTGTCTCAATGAACAGGATGCTCAAATCCCTGGAAAAGTCCGAAGAACTTATTTCAAAGAGAGATGCGACAATTCAGGCAATTATTGAGGCCATGCCTGATATGGTATTCCAGATAAAAGAAGACGGGAGGGTTTGCAACTATAAACTTTCGACCGATGAATGTCTCTACGAATCCCCGGACATCCCGCTCGATATCAAGATAGATGATCTACTCCCACATGAGATTGCAGCCAGAGAAATGGAAATAATACAGGAAGTACTCAAAAACGGAAAAATGCAGATAATGCAGTACCAGTTACCTGTGAAGGGAGAAGTAAGGGATTTTGAGGCACGTATCGTTGTAAACGGTGAAGACGAGGTACTATCCGTTGTAAAGGATATCACTGAAGTAAAACAGGCAGAAGAAGCACGTAAAAAGGACATACTCCTAAAAGAGATACACCACAGGGTGAAGAACAACCTCCAGATCATATCCAGTCTGCTAAGGCTCCAGTCAAGGAAGTTCACAGACAGCGAAGTCGTCGAGGCTTTCAGAGAGAGTCAGCACAGGGCACGTTCCATGGCACTGGCCCATGAAAACCTCTATAACTCAAAGAACCTCGAGAACATAGACCTTCAAACCTACATACCGACACTTGTTGACTATCTTGTGAGTTCGTATGGTTTCTCCAGGGACAGTATCAAAATCCATATAAATATTAAAAACATTATATTTGGCATAGATACATCTATCCCCATAGGACTGATCATAAACGAGCTCGTATCGAATTCCCTGAAACATGCATTCAGAGAAGGTATGAGAGAGATCAGGGTGGAGCTGTATCACGAAAATGACGGTTTCGTCCTTAAAGTAAGTGATAACGGAGCCGGTTTCCCCGAAGATATTGATTTCAGGGATACCGACTCCCTTGGACTTCAACTGGTCAGTTCACTGGTGGAGCAGATCGAAGGAAATATCGAACTTGATAGAAGCCATGGTACGGAATTTACAATAACTTTCAAGGAACTATCCTACAAAAGAAGGGACTATTGATGACAGATGAAAGGATAATGGTCGTCGAAGACGAGAAAATAGTTGCTCTGGATATCAGGGATAGTCTTGAAAGCTTCGGATATAACGTACCCTGCATGGCTTCCACGGGAAAGGACGCCGTGGAAATGGCAAAGATACACAATCCGGACCTGATACTAATGGATATCGTCCTCAAGGGAGATATGGATGGCATCGAGGCCGCCGGGATAATACATGATGATTCTGACATTCCCGTGATCTACCTGACGGCATATTCGGACGAAAAGACAATAGCCAGAGCCAAACTGACAAGCCCCTTCGGACATATTTTAAAACCCTTTGAGACCAGGGAACTGAGAACCAATATTGAGATCGCACTGTACAAACGAGAACTTGAAAGGGAGAAGGTACAGGATAACCAGAAATGGATCAATTCCCTGATGAGCAATATAGGGGATGCGATCATTTCCACCGATGCACAGGGCAGAGTTGAATTTGTCAATCCTCTTGCACAGGCACTCACCGGCTATAAACAGGAAGAAGCTCTTGGAAAACCCATCGAGGAGATTTTCAGGGTCATATGTGAGGAAAACGGGAAAAAGGCCCCTGACCCCACCCGGAAGGTCATGAACGAAGGTGCATTCTACGGACTTCAGGATAAGACGGTACTTGTTTCCAGGGAAAATATCCGTACACCAATAGATGTTATCGGTTCACCCATCAGAAACAGCCACAATGAGATCACAGGTACAATTATCGTATTCTATGATATAACCGACAGAAAGAATGTCGAGAAATCTTTTTTGAACTATTCTTTTAACTACAACGACAATCAGGCTGTCAATCACTAGAGTTTTCAGGTTCCTGTATCACAGCAAGTACCAGTACAAAGGACAGCAATATCAGGATACCACAGATGTAGAAAGGGGTCCTGAAAGAGACATATCCCGCAAGCACTCCTCCGATCAATGGCCCCAGAGCCATGCCGGCTGCCTGTGAAGCTGTTATTGTGCTGACCCTGGAACCCACAGCAGAACCACCGGTAAGTTCAACTGCCAGAGCCATAACAGGCGTTTCAACCGCTGCCATGGCTATACCCTGAAATGCACGCAGGATGATTAGCTGAACAATACTATCCACATATCCAAGACCCACAACTATAGGGACATTTATAAGAAGACCCAGGGCCACCATACTCTTTCTTCCCATGCTGTCAGAGATCACTCCCATTGGCGTCTGGAAAAGCACCCTTGATATTACATAAGCAGAAACTGCTATACTCAGGGATAGCTCACTTGCATCCATTCTGACCCTGTATTCCGGAAGGAAGGCAAAGATTATCATGATACCGACCATCATCATGAACATGGCAAGCGCGAGTATCTGGAACTGGATGCCGTTTGCAGATGATATGGTCACATTGCTTTTTTTTTACGGGAGGATCCCGGGCATCCCTTACAAAGAATATTATCAAAAAGGTGCTTATCAGGCCAAGAAGTGCACATACATAGAATGCGGAACTGAAATCATAGTAATTGACTATGATTCCGCCAAGTATGGACCCGGTACCGAAACCGAAACCACGCAGAGACGAGTATATCCCTATTGCCCTTCCTCTCGTGTGACTTGTTGACAGATATGTTACCGTTGCAACTATCGCTGGAACCGTTGCACCTACGGTAATTCCCTGGATGAAGCGAAATAAAACCACATACTCGAACTCAGTGGTTCTGGCATATATAAAGGACAGAACAGTGAATCCGACCATTCCCGCAACAATAAATATCTTTCTTCGATCAAGCCTGTCGGACAGTCTTCCCATAAAGGGCTGGGATAGCGCATTGGACAGACCAAACACGGTTGCAACAATACCGGCTTTTACAACGATAGGGGTGTCAGAAAAAAGAGAACTGTTCAGGTCAACAATATAGAGTGGAACCAGGAAGGCAAGCATTCCAGTACCGAGGTCCTTGAACAGTTTTGAAAAGGACAATATATACAACTGCGGATCCAGTTTTTCCCCTTTAAGATCATATCCGGATCCGGGTTTGTTGGACGGGTTTTCCATTCAGGCTTTCCTTCCCGGGGGAATCATTATCAGAATATTTAATGAGATTACTGCTACATTGAGGATGTTCATTTGATCATTTTCTTTTCCATCGGCTCAAGCAGTTCACTCATCTTACCAACTATCCGCTCCCTGTACCTTGTGGCCACATAGTAACAGAGACCTGCAAGCAGAATACCGCCTACGAAATCTATTATCCAGTGTATCCCGAGATAGAAGATCGTGAACTGTATCAGTAACGCCAGTATGACAGCCACCACCTTCAGTTGTTTAAGGTCGGTCCTGAATACGATAAGCATCATGGCAATAATTGATAATGCAGCATGCAGGCTCGGGAAACAGTTGTCAAAATACGGATCCACACTCCGCAAACCCTCACTTATAACTGGATTGAGTTCGTACAGCAACGGAGTTACCGTGGGCAGAGTATATCCTGTCACTTTCACAGGTGTGAGGATATAGAAAGGGAAGGCTATCAGGTATGCCAGGACAACCGCAATGGAATATTCCTGAAGTACAGCAACCTTGCCGGTACAGACCAGCACCACAAAGGTGAATATCAGCAGGAACGAGAAACCAAACAGATAGATAAAAGCACTGAAATATGTCAGAGCAGGGCTCATTATCGTCTGGAACGAGCTGACAGTGTTCCCCTCCATGGTAAAAATAAACTCCGCAAGCTTATAGTAAGGAGTTATATCCAGTGATTCTGCAATCACACCCTGCGATTTTACAAGCAGGTAAACAAAGGAGACTATAAGGAAATATGGCAGAACACTGTATGAGAAAAAGTTGCCGAGTTTATCGGAGATGGCAGAAGAATCATACAGATTTCTGTATTTCTTTGGAACAAGAAAATAATATGCTAGCAGGTTAAGCATTATTACAACCGGTACCATTACTGTCATCAGGGCAATAGCTGTCATTTTATCATTTCGCCTAAATTTTTTAAGCAGAGTTACTATAAATTAGTATAATTCATAAATAATGTTTATGCCTGAACTCTTTATGGAAAGATACTCAGGAATAAGGACCAACACACTTCCTGCAAGAAATATTATCCTGAGACACTTAGATGTTTCGTTCGAAACGGGTCTTACGGAAGAGGAACTCTGGAACATACATGACAGAGAAATGAAGAGATACAGAAATCTTGAGAGAAAGATATTCCAGACGGGTAAAGCTGTAAATCTTCCTGAAGCTGAAAAGAACTTGCTTGATCTGAAGGTCGAACTATCGGAAAGAATCATCAGTTCCTGCCATCTGTGCCAGCACCGCTGTATGATCGATCGCCATGCAGGTGAAAAGGGCTTCTGCAGAATTACTGATGTATCAAGGTATGCTGCCGAGTTCATGCATATGGGAGAAGAGCCACAGCTTGTGCCCTCCCATACAATCTTTTTTACAGGATGCGTCTTTTCCTGCGTATTCTGTCAGAACTGGGATATTTCCACACATCCTGAAAGCGGCAGACAGATCATACCGGGAGAGCTTGCACATGTCATAGACAATATGCGTGCACAGGGGTCTGAAAATGTCAATTTTGTCACACCTACACCTCATCTGGTTAATGTACTGAAAATCGTCAGAAATATAAAAGTCAACATACCGGTGATATGGAATTCGAATACGTACCATTCTCCCGAATCTGCAAAATTGCTTGAAGGTGTAGTGGATCTTTACCTTGGTGATTTCAAGTACGGAAATGACAGATGTGCATTCAGGTATTCAAAGGTCAGAAATTATATGGAAACGGTGGGTCAGAATTTTAAAGCTGCAGCCGATCAGGCTGAGGTCCTTGTACGGCATCTAGTCATGCCGGGACATCTGGATTGCTGCACACGGCCGATTATGAGATGGATAGCTGAAAATACTCCACACGTAAGACTTAACCTGATGTTCCAGTACAGGCCGGAATATTTAGCCTGCAGGTATCCTGAGATCAACAGACATCTTACAAATGAAGAAATAAAAAAAGCTCTCTTGATCGTAAAAGAGGAAGGACTTGAGAGCATACTGGTCTGAACCGATGCATCCGGGAAAACTTATTCTGCTTCGACCACCACGATACCTCCGGGAGCCCAGGGATGTGAAACTATCTGGTAATCATAGTTTCCCGCTTCGGTAAACGTATAGCTGAAGGTGTCTCCCTCCCTCAGAGTGGGTGACTGGAATACATTGCTTTTGATGATCTGGGCAGGATGATCCTTTTTAACCCACTTGACAGTATCGCCTTCGGAAATTGTTACCATATAAGGCTCAAATTTGTAATTCTCAAGGTAAACAACAACGGTATCACCTTCAGTGGCGTTCTCATCTACCATGGAATCCTCCGATCGGGGGAACTCTTCTTCCATTTCCGCTACATCGGAAGGCCGGTCTTCCACACAACCTGCAAGGACCAGGAATACAAATACCATCAATAATGTAAGAATTGATTTTTTCATAAAGACCACGACTATTCAAAGTACGGCTCTTACCTAGATAAATGTTCGCAAGGAGGCGAATCTTAGCTTCTTTCCCTCTGCATCCTGTACATTTCCTCGATACGCCCAATGCTCTCGACATCTTCAAGGGATTTATCATCCCGGACATTAACAAGTCTCGGAAAACGTAAAGCATAACCGGATTCGTAATTGGTGCTTTTCTGGATCTCTTCGAAGGCTATTTCAAAGATTACCTCGGGCTTAACTTCAATCTTCTTTCCTGCTTCCATTATTATCAGATCCGAGAAAAGAGCGGTAAGTTCAGCCAGTTGTTCATCGGAAAAACCGGTTGCCACCTTACCAACAGGCAGGAAACGGCCGGTTTCGGGATCATGACATGCAAGCGCATAGGAACCTATATAGCTGGTACGCCTTCCATATCCCCATTCGGCACCAATGACCACAAGGTCCAGTGTTTCCATCACGGGTTTTTTCTTGAGCCAGTTCTTACCACGTTTACCGGGAGAATAGGGGGACTGCGGATTCTTTATCATTATTCCCTCATGGCCTGCCTTGAGAGCCTTCGAGTAGATCTCATTAATCTTTTCCGGATCTTCCGTTACAACCTGGCTGTCCACACGGATAGAATCCGCATTCTCAACACAGCTTTCAAGCAGTTCTCTTCTCCTGATAAGAGGCTCATCAAGAAGATTTTCCCCGTTAAGATACATTATATCAAAGATATTCAGAGTAAGGGGAATTTCTTTTGCAGTCAGTTGAATATCGTATTTTCTCCTGAAACGTTTCAGTATATCCTGAAAAGCCCGTGGATGCCCGTTCTCATCAATCGCCACTGCTTCTCCGTCAAGTATCGCAGAATCAGCATGGACATATTTTTTGATGGAAGCCACGATATCAGGCAGTGAATTGCTTATATCCTCAAGGCGGCGGGAGTAGAGTTTCACATTGTCCCCGTCCTTGTGGATCTGGACCCTTGCACCATCGAATTTCCACTCGATGGCAGGTGTG
>JAALLO010000112.1_pt1 | contig 21981 bp, 14 predicted proteins | sample 7245941 | NCBI WGS metagenome assembly JAALLO01 (sample SAMN13049198, study PRJNA578106) | oil field metagenome | isolation source: filtered produced water from oil reservoir A2 | place: USA:offshore Texas | collected 2016 | reverse complement strand
TATAAGAGGCCCGGGCATCCTATTGCCATTTTTATATCTCTTTCTAAAATCCAACGCACGAAGGATTGGCATTCATAGTTATTGATTGAGTTTTAAAGGCGGATTTTTCTAATTAAAAAGGCCGGGATCGTTGTATACTATTCTAAACCTGAAAACAGTTCCCCTGGGTATCCACTGTCGCCGGGATATATCCACCTCATCATCTACTCGCACATACGGGTACCACCTGTCCTCCTCCCCGGGGTCGCCTGTACCACAATCAATTAACCATTTAAGTTCTTTACCGCGGAATTTTTCTTCCTCGAGCCTTAAATTAAGGGATACGGTTCTGTTTTTATTTACATTGACAGATTTAACTGTTGCTTTTTGATCCCTTTTGTCCCTATTATCTCCCGCTGAAAACCTGTCAAGAATTCTTTTCCCAGCATCAAGGGCAGCATATAAAGGAGCCTTTCTGGGGAAAAATACTAACCCTAAATGGAGCGGCAGCCTGTCCCGCACCTTGGAAAACTGCTCTTCATAGCTTTCGATTACCCGGCTCGCTATTTCAGAGCTATCACGAGCCGGAATCAAAATCATAAATTGTTCCGGGTAACTATAAATATCTATCCAGGGGTTATAATCCAGGTATTCTACATTGGCCAATTCACATTTGTTAATTTTAAGACTCTGCCACCGGTTATCTTTTTCGTCCCAAACTTTTAAGTGTTCATTCAGCTTCTCCTTTATCTTGTCAAATGAATTACCAATAAGCTGCAAATTGCTTATTGAGATTAACCGGCTGCCATCATCAATAGCAAAGAAATCCAGCACTTTTTCCCCGATTTTGACTTGATAACTGCGGTTGGTTATTTTTATCCGCCACTTCATCAATCCATATAGTTTTTCGGCTATCCGGTAAAAACTCTTTTACCCGGCTTTCATACCGCTTCCGGCACTCTTCACATTTATCCTTTTCAGGAGATTTAAACCTGACGCGGCAAACCGGGCACACACCACAAGTTTTGCCGGAAGTTATGTATGTTTTTTTATAATAACAAGCTTCTGGCTCTCACTTCCTTCTCCAATCGCGCCAGTACTCTGCCGGCCGTCAACGTGCCCTTTTTTGCCTTCATACTACCCGCTACACGTATGGCGGCATCGATGGCGGAGCGGGCCAATATGCGGGAAACTTTTATGCTGGCTTTGTTACCCACGGCTGGTACCTGGCACTGGAAAAGCAAATCATCTTCCACCAGTCGTAAAATATCTGCCGGCAGGTCGTTAGCGATAATGTTTTCCCGGTCTTCAAAAAGAGATTCTACTACCCGCAGTGCCGGCCAAAAAAGTGCTCCTTCTCCGAGGGACCTTGCCCTGACACTCAGAAGATCTTGAATAACCAGGAAGTTTAACATCTCCTGGGCTCTGGCGGCGCGTATATTTCCCCGTTCGATACGCTCTGCCGCGCGACAGGGTTCAAACTCTTCGACGGCCATGCGTTCCAGTTTCCTCTGTATAGGTTCTACCTCGGCCCCGGTTAGAAGCTCCTCTTCTGCCAAAACCAGTCCCTCAAGGTCTCTCCATGCTTGGACAAGCCGCACTTCGCGGGTACCACCGGCACCGCGGCATGCTACCGCGTACCCCACCATTTCCACACCATCCATGCCCGGCACCGGTACGGCAATTCTCCGCACACACCCGGGCAATTCAAAGCTGTTCAGGTGTTCCAACAGGGCATCGAAATAAGGATCGCCATAGGAGGCAAAATGGACTCTGTTTCCTCCTTCAGCCATACCTTCTTCAAAAAGCTTGCGGGAAACTGTCAATACCGTCCCATCCGGTACCCCGTCGATGCCGGTGAGCTTCAGCAATTGATTCTCTGTTTCGCCTGCGGCAGTACACCCCTGGTCTTTTAAATATTGCGAGCTGCTCAACGCGTCCCATATTGCCGGCAGGTCTACAGGTGCCGGCCGCCGTTCGGCTTTCCGGGATATACGCATATATATTTCGTACAGGTCTTCCGGGGGAATCTCCATGCGTTCTCTGTATTTTTGCTGCTCTTTTATTTGCTCCAGGGCGCGGGCCTCCAGCTCTTCCGGGGTGATCTCTCCCCCGGCCAGCTGTTCGAAATCTTCCGGTTTTACAGGCAGCAGCGAAATCTGCTGGGTGCCCACAATCAAATCGGCCTTGGACAGCCTGTCCAGCAACCGGCCATATACAATCGCTTCGGCACTGTCTACATAACAAAGGTTTAAGACATTAATATGCTTGTGTTTTTGCCCTATGCGGTCAATACGCCCGATGCGCTGTTCCACTTTCATGGGGTTCCAACCCAGGTCGAAATTTACCAGCAGGTCTGCGGTCTGCAGGTTCAGGCCTTCCGCCGCGGCATCGGTGCACACCAGGACATCGATCTCTTCGCGCATAAACCGTTCCTTGACATCTTCCCGGTTCACGCTCACCATTTCCCCGCTGCGGGAGTCAAAATACTCCCCGCCTTTTCCCGAATAGGTCCCGATGAGCATACCCGGGTTGCTCCGGCGCAGCCGGGTCACAATATCCTGCAGGGTATCGTAAAAGCGGGTGAAAATCACTGTCTGGCGGATGCGCCCGGTTTGCCGGTCCTTTCGGTCATCCAGAGTATTCAGGAGTTCTTTCATTTTGGAGGACGGCCCGGTTAAATCGGACATTTCATTCAGCATGGCCTTGAGGCGGTTTTGCTCCCATTCCAGGTCCGGTGTGGTCCGGTTCTTTAAAAGAGATTGCACCGCCGCCATGTCGTCCTCATCTTCGCCCCCGTACCTGAAATCATCTAAGGAAAATTCCTCAACATCAAATTCTTCAGCTTCCTGAAGCAACTGGTGACGGAGCGTAGCTTCTACCTTCTGCAGGCGGCGCCGCAGTGTCTCCCGCAACGCATAGAGACTGGAGGCAAACCGCAGGCGCAAGAAGCTCAGTAAAAAACTCACCATTTGTCGCGACTGGTGGTCCCCGTGTTTATTGATCTGCCTGGCCAAGCCCCGGCAGTAGTCCTCCAACTGATCATAAATTCGCCGTTCCAGGGGCGTAAACTGTATGCGCGGTAAAGGCCATATGTTTCGCCGGGCCAAGTTTTCCCGGAGCCGGCCCTTATCACGGTAAATCTCCAGCAGCTGCCGGGTATGCCGCAGCATCACCCGCGCCAGGGGAGATGCAGTGAAAATTAACCGGCAGATTAAGTTGCGATTACGCCCCCGGGGCACCCGCCCGTTATCAAGCCACTGCCGCACCGGTCCACGTATGCGCCCGTCGATAACGCTTTCATCAATAAAGTTCCAGAGCAAGGGATCCTGCATCTTGACTGCCCCTACGGCCTGTCGTAAAAATTCCCATTCCTGCCGGCCAGGCTCCTCACCACGTACCAGCCGGCCGAGAATTTCGTAATACTTAAGCGTCAGGGAAGGGTCAAACTGAAAAGCTCCCGCACGGTTGGTAAGCGCCAGAAGGTCACAGACTTCCACGGGGTTTATCTGCATCGGTGTAGCCGTAGCCAGCCATAGACTGCGCGCCTTTTTGCGCAAGTAATCTCTTATGGATTTGTATAAATACCCGAAATCCGGGCCAGCCCCGGCACCGCCGTTGGGGTTACGCCGCCGCGCGGCATGGGCCTCATCCACCAGGGCAATGTCAAAGGGCCCGGCATGCAAAATGTCCTTCACCCGGTCCCGGCGGGCCAAAAGGCCGGTAGACACAATAACCAGGTCCGGTTCGAAAATGGACGCCGCCTGCCGGTTCTCTTCCGAGGGAAATATATACTCATGGGAGACGCCCGGCCCGGTACGTGCACGGCCAAAGGAAAGCAGTACTTTGGAAGCCATCTGCCGGTGCCACTGCCGGGTAAGGCTTTTCGGCGCCGCAATAAGAATACGCTTTACCAGCCCCGAAAGATATAGCGAGCGGAAAGCAAGCCCGGCTTCGATGGTTTTACCGAGACCGACCTCATCGCATAAAAGGTACGAGTGCGGCCAGGATTCCACCAGCCGGCGCACCACTACAGCCTGGTGCGGCCATGGTTCCACCGGCGCTGTTTCCATACCCACCAGCCGCCCGCCGGGCATTTGGGGGCCATCGCGCAGCACGGCGAAACGCAGGCGTTCCAATGCCGAGGGCGGCTGAACCTCTGCAGGCATGGAACCGGTACCGTCGATTTCCACCGGGCGGTCAATGCCCTCGGCCATCTTCACCAGTTTGCGCTTCACCGCTTCGGGAAGCGTCATCACCAGCAGGTTGCGAGACCGGCCGTTCCACAGGTTTTCAAAGCTCTTTTCCGCCTCGTCAACCCGGATGCGCTCGGTCTCCCCCCACCAGTCGCAGTGCACATCTATGTTTTCGGCGTTTAAAACCAGAGCCGTTTTGGACTCGTTAAGAGTTCCCGCCCCGTAGAGGCGGTTGCCCCATTCATCGTGCAGCACAAACCACTTTTCATGTACATAACCGTCATCCACGGAATCGAAGGAAAGCGGCTCCCCGGTCTTCCCGTGTACCCGGAAGGCTACCCGCACCTCCAGGTAACCGTGTGCCACCATCCAGGCCAAAAGTGTCATGCCGTTTTTTACGCTGTCCGGCCAGGACTCCGCCCCCTCCAGTTCAGCGTTTAACCGGGCCGCCAGCCGCTGCGAGTCCCCGTCCAGTATGGCCCGCACATCCCCGGGCTCCAAATCGGCACCCACGATAAGACGCATTTTACCCTGGCGACCCACAAAGGAAGAATACCCCTGGGAAGCGGCGGCCAGGGAAGATGAGCGAAAATACCCGGCCACACGGTCGTACCGCACGGAAAGGCTGAGGGCCGGGATATAGAAGTCCTGCAGTATATCCACCGGGCGGTCGTCGATAACAGTGGAAGACGTTTTATAGGAAAGGAGCCAGCCGCGGGATCGCAGGCCCTTATTCTCCGGAGTTCTTACATTCTGCTCCGTCATGTTATCGCCTCGCAAACATAACATACATTACTTTAAGCCAAACTCGATAGATTTGGCTTCTTTGCGCAGCTCCTCACCGGGCATCTCTTCCGCCCACACTGAGAGCAAATCCAGGATGAGCTGCTCCCGCCCTCCGGCGTGCCGGGCCAGGTAGGCCCGGGCCACAGGGGCGTCTCCCTCTCTGTAAGCCAGTATGAGACCGTGGAGAATGTCCCACTCGGTTTGGGGTGCCTCTATGCGCCTTTTACTCCGCTCTTCGGGCAGGGCCAGTCGCAGTTTGGACCCGCGGCGCAAAAGGGGGGCGTGATAACCCGCCTCGATAGTGTTACCCCGGGCAGAACGCCTACCCCGGCTTTCATCGTTAATACCTATCATGCGGTCATTTACCATGTACCCGGCTGCCCGGACTTCCAGGCTGATGCCGAGCGAGCGGGAAAGGTTCAGCGCCTGGTCATAGGAAAACTCCGCCAGGCCGAAAATTCCGTAGAGAGTCAGGGCCATGGCAGCTTCGGGATTAAGGTCCTCTACTCTGAGACGCCCCCCGGTTATGCGGGCCACCTGGTGCTGGGCCACCACCGCGCCGGCTTCATTCATGGCCCGCATGGGACTTACGGGTTCATCACCGTCCAGAACCGGCCAGTTCTCGGACAGTACCTGCAACGCCCGCCCGTAACCGGCCACCATTTCGTCCACGGCATTAAGCCCCAGGGGCGCAAATTCCTCCAGCGCCCGCCCCACTGCTTCCCGCACGCGCCGGGCTACCCCGGTACCGCCGAAACCGGTCCAGGTAGCGGGGGTGGTGCCCTCAGCATCCTCCCGTTTGCGGCAGGTGAGGAAAATTGAACTGGCAGCTGCGGCCATGTTCTTTTGATGCATTGACGCTGCAGACTCTGACTCCACCGGCATAGAAGATGTAATTGTCCAGCCGTTTTCAATTAACGAGCGGGTAAGGGCCCCCCAGGCATCTTGTGTTTTGTGAGTAAACATAATGGTCATTATGCCGTCATTTTTTATAACCCGGCGGCATTCAGCGAAAATTTCACCCATTAGCCGCTCATATACTTTTGCCGCCCCGGCAGCAGACCCGTCACGCGCCGGGTTGGCCACGGCCTCATCTGTCTTATTGGTAACCCGCCGGCGAAAAAGTTCGGGATAGAGGTCTTTGAGGGTGCGCCGCTGCCAGACATAAAAATAATCCGAAAGCTCGGCGTACTGGACATTGTTATAATAAGGCGGGTCAATGCACACCAGGTCCACCGAGCTTTCCGGTAAACCCGTATGGGCGGCAGTGCCGCAACGGATGGTTACCGGCGGTGCGTCCCCGCCCAGTCTGTCGTGTAGCGGGGCCATCAACTCCGCCATTCCTGCATAGGCATCCAAAATCTGTGAAAGCCCCCAGGCGGCACCGGAGTGGGGACCGGTGAAAATCATCTCCCCAAAAGTCCACTTTATTGAATAATCGTGCCGACCAAAAGTGTTTATCAGAACACCACGGCTGTAATGCCATCTTGTCTGCTTGCTATTATAGTCAAGGCCTTTATCAATCATAAACTGCAGGTATGTAACTACGGCCCGCCCCCGTTCCTCACCCAGCTCAGACAGTATTTCCGGCTTGAGGCGGTTGAGTTCCTCCACCAGGGTGAGGTGTCCCAGCAGCTGGCGGGGGGTGAACATCTCGCACCAGCGAGTCATACCATATATTGCCGGGCGCATGTCGTTACCTTCTGGAAAGCGCTCAACAGGTATTAGCCCCTGTCCTTCCCATTCAGGCCAGCGTTCCTGCAAGATTTTTTCAGCTTCCGCCAAAGCCGCCAGGTCCTGTTCATTGGGTGGACGGAAAAACCGTATTTTCCCGGTCTTGATTTCCCCCGCCCGGGCACCGCTCTTATACCGCTGGGGCTCACCGTTTTTATCGAGCTTGGGCTGGTAGCGCACAGCCACCACGCAGTACAGCCGGTCCCGCCACTTACCGTGGGGAGACTCGCCCCGGGCCTGGGCCTTGATCTCGCCGGCGGAAATAGCCTGGCGGCAGTGGATGCAGGTACCTACGCCGCCGCTCACTGTAGCAAAGTTGGGGTCCTCACCCTGCGGGCCCTTATTTCCCTTTACGCGGTAGGTTGCAAATTTTACTTTTCCACCTTTCTTACGCCCGTCAGGGATAATGCGCACACCCCACTTCTGACCCTCTTTGGACAGCCAGCAGGTGTTTAACAGCGGCGCCTCCCCGCCGCAGTGGGGGCAGGTGACCTGGCGGGCATATAAATAAGTAGTTGTATACTCACGGTCATAGTCAGAGACCAATTTAGGATACTTATTTAAATGTTTTTCCAGTACACGTCTCTCATCTTTAGGTAACGGGAATTTACAGGGGAAAACACAATTCAGCTTGTCATTCAAAGAATCTATCAGTCTCTGACCCCACTTTTTTATATGTGTAACCAAATTCAAACCGTATCGAGCCGGAAAGTCGAGAGTGGCGTTCAAAATAACAGCTGCAACCGGGTTTAAATCATTTGCAATCACATTGTATCCTAATCTTAGTGCTTCAAAGGGAATTGAACCGCCACCTGCCGTAGGATCAAGAACAGTAATGTCCGGCGATTGCCATTCCGGTTGACGCATATACGCACGAGAATACCCGTAAAGGTTTGGAACACGAACTCCCGTGTTAGACGCAATTTCCATCAACCCTTTAAACCAAGCGGGATCAGCAGCCACTCTTTCAATAGTTAATTTTTCACCCCGGGTGGGCAACGGTTCCGGAAATAACTTACTCAATTCCCTCCATTTTAAAATGACGGGATGCTCACATAAATGAGGATTCTCATCAACAATCTTTTCGATCATCCTCCTGTGATCGTTCCTCGCTGCCTGTTCCCGTTGAAGCGCTCTCGCAACCACCGGATCTACTTCCAATACCTCACTCTCTGAATCGTCCAGCACAATACGGTTAATAAGTTTTTCCTCCAGCACCCACGGCTCCCCGTTAACCAGCGCCTGCACCTTTTCAATGCCCAGCTGGCGCAAAAACCAGTCCGGGTCGGTACCCGCGGGCAACAACGAGCCCAGGATGGCTGCGCGGCTGGGCGTCAAAGGGCGGCGGGCCCACCAAACATGAAGATAATACAGTGGTGGAAGAGCAGAACTTGCACCACGCTCCCGCTGTGTCTCAGCCCCCACCTGGTGACAGGGAAAGCCCGCTTCTATTAAACGGAGGTCAGTTTTTTTTTGATTAGTCGGCATAACATCTCTCCCAGTATTTACCTGCGTAATTTCTCCAGCATGTTCAGCACCGCTTTGTCCCCGGGCCGGCCACCCAGCATGGTGCGCATGCCGGACCGCGCCCAGCGGCTGGCCGCGCTGCCGTACTGGGTGACGCGGGTTAGCCAGTACGCGGCTTCCTCGCGGCTGAAACGTTCCACCCGCCGGGCAATGAGCTCCACCCGGTCCATGTCCTTTAAACGCTCCTGCAGTTTGAAGATAAGGGATAACTTTGCCCCGGCCTCCTCGTCCAGGGGCAGGTTACCCCGAAAGGTAATACGGCCGTTACCCAAAAAGCGGTGCAGTTCCAAAGGAATTTCGGCATCGTCACACACACCGCCAATGATGGTGCGTATTACGGGCAGGCAGCGGCGCAGGGGCTGCCCGTATAAAAGCCCTCGATCCCTGAGCACCATTTTTTTAGCATTACCGTTACCGGGCGCTTCCTCCTCCGGGGAGAAGCGCTCCTTAACTACCAAAACGGGTACAGGCTTGTCTTTGTATTCAGTTACGCGCAACACCCAGGGCGCGTGTTTCACCAGCGGCTGAATCCGGTGCTGAAGCTGGTGTTCCATGTCCCGGTTGGTATTTGACTTTTTGTTTGCCATTTTTATTCTGCCTCACCTTTTTGGTTGTTTAGCTCTTTGATGAAGGGACAGTCATAATCGGGCTCGGCAATTTCGAGGAAGGCTTCAGTATATTCTCCTTTATCTACCACACCGTCCAAAACTTCGAATATCTCTCCCAGAACCTTCATTGACTCCGGGGGGACATCAGCCAGCTGGATACTGAGCGTGCCGCCTTCCGGCAGTTTCATATCCACCAGGTCCAGGCTTTGGATAGTGGATTTTGCACCCCGGTTGTAGATACTACCCAGGCGGCGTAATAGGGGGAAGAGAATCTCCGCTCCCTCCCTGCCGGAAAGGGAAAAGCTGCGGGGCTTACTTGTAACCCACCCTCTCCGGGCCGCCTCAGCCGGGGTAACCAGGACGTCGCCAGGCTGCGGAGTGTAGATGGCGGCATCCACACCATGGATAAGCTCCGGTTTTTCCGTCTGGTCCGGTGTGCCGCGGTAGGCCATGAGGCTGCCTTTTTTAACCTGTGTTACTACAGCCTCCTCGAAATCCTTCTCCGGGACTTCACCATACTTTTCTTTAACGTTTTCTGCTACCTCTTCAACCGTAGACACCCCGTTCTGTGCCATGGCATAAGTTACTCCCTCACGCACTTTTGCCGGGTCCACGGTATCACCGGTCCAGCCGCGCTGTTTGGCCCCCTGGGGAGTGATGAGGCTGTAGCCTTCTTCACCCAAATTTACTCCCATTGGGATTTCATTCTCCCTGTAGTAGAACTCAGCTGGTTTTACATTTTCTGCGGCACCCATGCGGAACAAGCACCATACACCCTTCCGGACTCCGGCCCGTACAATCTGCTCCAATACAGCGGAATCTTCCAGCACCGGCCAGCTGCGTGCGCAGTAGAAGTTTTGGCGCAGCCGGGCCAGGGTGACAGTATCGCTTTGCTGGAAAAACAGGCGGCTCAGATTTTGTAAATCTGACTGAGTTGTATTGCTACCTGTAAGCAGTTCTTTATCCTCAATCAACAGCTCTTTTATTTGCTCAATAAAGGGTGCCCCGCTTTCACCGCCGGCGGACTTGATTTCCCTGCGCACCAGCTGCCCCGCAGTAGATGGGTAGTAAAGACCGGTATAGATGCCCGCTATGGCAGTACTCAAGGCCTGTTCCCGCTCCGAGTAACGGTTTTCAAAATCTTCTTCTTTCAAACGGCGAGGATTAACGCCGTAGCTCTGCGGTTTTTCTTTTAACAGGCGCATAGCCTTAACCTGGCGGGCAACACCTTCGATATACTGCCGGTCATGCTCTGTACGGGTGTCCTGGCCGGTAAAGAGTCCCTCCTGCCCGCCGGCACCCTTAATGGCAACAGTTTTGGGGACCAAGACAAAAATCAGGTTTTGCTGCTCCCGGGGCTTGTTTTCACCCCTGGTGGTCACCATGGCCTGTATATCAACACTTTCGGCAGTGGGTGAGACCACCCCCAGCACGGGCTTCCCCTTGCCGTCCGGCAGGTGCTCCGGCAGCGTTACATCGTGCTCTACATGGAACAGCCCCGCATTTCCACTTATTATTTTGCGTGCTTTCTCCTGGATGAGAGCTCTTATCTCATGCCCTTGGAGCGTCTTGCGTATTTTAGCCAGCACGGCATTAATTGTGGGCTCCTCACTGGCAAAATATCTTCCCTGGTCATATCTAAGGTAAAAAGCGGTGTCTCCTATCCTGTCCAGGGCTTTACTTATCTGGGGCGGCGTGAGACCCGGGAATGATACCGACAAAAGGGCTTCGGATTCGGTAATTCCGAATATATTAGAATTCAGCCCTTCCTCCCGGCCAACCAGACTGTGCAGGAATACCGTCTTCCAGGTATATTCATGAAAGGGATGGCCTTCAGGGTGCGGGTTGTCTTTGTCGGCAAGTTCGGCGTTACTGCGGCCGCCTTCAAGTTTGCCGGTATCCACCCCTCCTACATCGGCGTTAAGAACATATAAAAGATCCGAACTGCCCGTCCGGTTCAGTATTTCATTCACCACCCGGCTCTCTCGCAAATCCAAATGACAGGTGTGGATCATGGGCACCGGCTGCCCTTTCTGCCACAGGTTGCGTACCGCCAGGGCCAGTACCCGGAGAACACCCCGGGTGCCCTGGAAGTTTTCAGCGCTGGCGAGTTTATTGTTTAAAAAGTCAACCAGTGTAGGGTGAAACGGGTAGTTGGCAATCACCCGACCTTTGTAATCTTCACTGGATGCCTCTTCCGGCAGTAAGGAGGCGTTACGGCGGTAAAGTTCCATATATTCCGCAGCGGTTTTTTGAGCCGCGTCACGATCCACAGAGAGGAACAGCCGCTTGGCCAGCACCGAGGAAATTTCGGCAGCCTGTACAGGTGTGATCTGTACTGCATCACGGGCAACCACGCTGGACACGCCCTGCACTGCTTTTTCACCAATGCCCAGGGCATCGTCCTCGCTCACATCTTCACCACGCACTTTACTGACCAGTTCAGCCAGCTTTTCAGTCTGCTTTCCAAAGGCGTCGGCAGCGCCGGCCAGAGTAAGTACTACCGCTATACCGGAATGGTTACGGGCGTAACCGTGCAGGGCCATCAGAAAGGCGGCCAGCTGGCCGGCACCATCCGGCCGGGCGGCCTCCAGTCGCGCCGCGTACTGGGCCAGTTCATCCAGCATAATAAGAACCTTGCGGCCGCCAAAAACAGTTTCGAAATAAGTCTTACCCGGGGCAGCATAAGAGCTTGCTTCTTCCTCCACCTCCCGGTAAAGACTTTCTCCGCCGGTTTGATAAGCAATTTCACCCCAGAGGGTATAGGGTACCAGGGCATCACCCCTGGGTTTATGTACGGGAATTTCGTCCCCGGCCACGCCAACCACGGCCACAGAACCGGGCGCGGGAAGAACCTCCGGGTCCAGGATATCCCGGGTAACCTCACTCAATTCCGTGCCCTTATAAGCAATGTGGGTGCAAGAAATCAATGTATGGGTCTTACCTCCACCAAAGGCAGTCTCCAGCCGGTGAATGGCTGGAACGGTCATGTCACCGGCGATACGGCTGAAGACTTCGGCCAGGGTGGATCGCAACCCCTGGGTGGGGTAGGTGGCCTCCCGGAAAAACAACTCCGCATTGGTATATATACTGTCAATGCCGCTCTGTCCGTTACGATAGTATTCGATAACCGGGCTGAGCGCGGCAGTAAAGGCGTCCAGATTAATAGTGCCGGCTAGCAGCTCCGGCCGGGGCTTACAGGTAGTCAATACCGAACTCACAATTTTTCCCTCCTGTCCTTAACTTCCAAACGATGGCAAGTATTTCCATCATCCTCAGTTTGTTATGGATGTTGGTATTAACAACACTTTAGTCAAGGAAAACCACCTACCCGGAATCTTGGATTTTGGTTAAAATAGCTATTTCGCCATAACCTAACCAAAATCCTACCGAGAAAGACAAAAAATTAACAATTATTCCCATACAGGTAAAAAATGACAAAAATCCGCTTTCATAATAAAAAAACAACCGGGATGCGAATTCCCGGCTTCTTTATGTTACTTATTCTGATCCTGAAATTAACATTCTCTGTATTTGGAAAACAAAAATTGCTTGATTCATTAACAGTCTGAATTTCTTTTCTCCTCAAATTCAATACCATATCTGGATAATTCTTTTGTCAGTTCCTCAATACTGCAATTCTTAATAAATTCCAAAGTCTTATCAAATGCCCCCATTGATTTCACCAGCCTTTCTAATACATACAAATACCGCCCGTATTTCAACTGGGCCAGGCGTTCCAGGTCGTATTCACGCTCGGCCCGCTCAATTTCCTGGCGCGTTTCTTCTATTTCCTGCTTGAGCCGGCGCACCCGGCTGATGGCCTGTTTTATAACTACGTAGCCGGTTTTAAATTTCCGACATTCCTGCCACCCTGTCATTCAAAATTGGTGTTACCACATTTCCTGCATTAATTGTCTTTGTCCAGCATTATCAGCTCACCCGGCACGAAGGGGTCATTCTTTTGTTCTTCAGGTGGGCGGCGGTCCACCAGGGCCACTTGTTCCACCTCCCGGTCCAGTTCCCTGGCCTTGACATTTATTTCCTGGACTGCATACTGAAGGGCTGTAGTTCCTCCAGTGATATTGAGTACAATTTTGTCTGCTCTCAAAAGCTCGCCGATAGAGTCTTCAGAAATGTCCCTGGCTTCCCGAAACCCGCTGTGGGGGTCTTCCAAAATACGGGGCGGCAGTATATCCCCCGACCATTTCGCCCGGGCGCAGATTTCCTCAATATGAGGAGCCATTTGTGCGGAAGTAACCACCAGCAGACGGTCCGGGCCAGTGTGCCAAAGGGCTGAATACAATAAACCCTTGGAAAGGCCCAGGGGACTGACCAGGAGAGTGCCTCCTCCCCCGCCTGTTTCCACATCCCATTTCTCCGGGTTTTTTAAAGAATTCTTTATTTCTTCCCAGAGATGCCGAATCTCATTTACCTGGTCTTGGTTAATAAAGGAGTTTTCCGGCCGCAAGCCGTGGTGTGCCAGTTTATTGCGATAATTAGACATTCTATCCCAATGCCCGGCCAGCCATGCTTCTCCTTCGGAAAGCAGGTGCCTGTGCTTTTGCATCAACTTCTGTAATGCCCCCAGGCGCCTTTCCGCTACACTGCGCCCCTTTTTCCCGTTTAACTCCAGCCAGGCTTGCGAACTGTCACCCCGGCGCCATATTACGGCGGATACCATCCATTCTCTGATCAGGCCCAGGGCATAGTTTATATAACCCTGTTCCATATAGGTATCAATAACCCGGGCCTGGCGGGAAAGTTCCTTTACATCTAAAATCACCTTATTCTTAGCGGGCTTTTGGTCCATACTAATTATAAAAGGTTCCACGAAACTGTGAATGGCCTGGAACAGTTCATCCGACACCGGCATCTCAATTTTCAGTGACTCCGGCAAAGGGTGACCAAGTCTTTTCTCCAGGTCATTTGCCTGCAGGCCCAGCTCCACGGGTAGCGCCTGGCCGTATTGGAGGGACAGTTTTTCGATGCTCTGCTGCAGGCCCTTCACGGTACCGTATTTTTTGCATTCTTCATGCCCAATACCCTCCGGCGGGTTCACAAAGCGGGACAGGCGCCGGGACAAAAGGTGGGCCTGCCCCGTCTCCCGGAACATGCGGGTGGCGTAAAACCACTCCACCATTTCCAGGACCGGATAAAGGTCAACCACAGGGGAGGCCTCGCGACCGTCCGGAGCCGTAACCTTTGCCTCGTACATGCCGTAATACACCGCTTCAATATCCACCTGCCGCAAGGCCCTTAAGAAAAGTGCCGCAGTAAAAAACAAAAAGGGAAAGGAGCGAAACCCCTGGGTGAGGTCCAGGGTCACCCTGGTGCCGGCAGGGATTTGCTCCAGAATTATCTGCAGAATACGCCACAGTTCTTCTTTGGTTTGCCCATTGGGAATTAAAACAGGCTCCACCGGTATATCGATTCCTTCTTGCAGCACCGGGAAAGTTTTTTCCCTGGCTTCGCCGGTGCACAAGACCACCGCCCGGTGCGGTTTTTGCTTCCCGGGCAGTAACTGCATGAGGGCTATGGGGGCCAGCCTGGCGCTGCAAATCTTTTCCCCGAGAGCATAGTGGGACTCCCGGGCCACTGTACCCAGGGCCGTCAGTAATAAATGTTCTTTTTGGCATCTATCTGAACTCATGACTTAACAGCACGCCTCCTTAAATTATTTTTACACTCAGGAACCGTACTTCCGATTAAGGTAATCTACGGCCCATACCAGGTCTTCCCGGCTCCGGCCGGTGGTGTTTACAACAAAACGGCCCTTGAAATTATTACGATCGATATAGGTTCCTATAATGCGGTCAGGGTGGTGAGTCCCGCCTTCGTCGTGATGTTCCCGGAGGTGAAATCCGGTGCCCTTGATGGCTCTTTGCCCGGCATAGTCCACAGAATAGCAGGTAGTGATCCACGGTGTCTCCTTCCATATTTTGTTTACATATTCCTTAAATTTACCGGGATAATGGTGCTGGGGAAAAGAGGGTTCACTACGGGAAGCAATGGAGTTAATTTCCGCCCCGCAGAACATAGCACTTTCAGGCAGTGAAGCCAGGGTTTCCCCTAAGGCCTCCCACCTGCCTGCATCCCGGTATTCTTTCAGTTTTTGTACAGCAGGCAAAAATATTTCGCCCAGATCCCGCCCCGGCTTGGAGTTCAGGTAATTTTCCCGGTCAGCGGGTATATTATTTAAATTCCCCAAAAAACTGGTGCCAACCGTACAAAGCAGGGTATCAACAGCCATTTACCTATTCCTCCAGAACTTTTTTTATGCGTTTTATTTTTTTCTCATTTTTTTTGTTGGGCTTCTTCCAGTGTTTGGGGTTATACTCCTTGTACCACTCCACCAGGAGGCGGGCAATTTCAGTCTTTTCTTCCGGCGGCGTGCCATCAGATTCCATGCGGTCCAGCCACTTGGATGTCATGGCCTGCATGAAGGCCTGGGTGTCCGTGCTGTAGCCGTCGTCTTCCATCTCCCGTTGCAGGGGGTTCATTTCCTGCAGGCGGGCTTCTTTTTCGGCCTGTTCTTTTTTCTCCTGCTGCTTTTTAAGGATTTTTGCCTCTTCCTTTTCGCGCCGGGTGAGCCGGCCGTAGCCCGTCGCGGTTTTTGCCCCTGCCCCCATCCAGGCCAGGGCTTTCTCGAGCCATTCCAGGGCCAGGGTTAAATCACCCGCCTCTCTTTTATCATCAATTAAACGGCGGGGGGCCAGGGTAAAGAGAAACTCCTGCCCCCGGGCCACGGTAAGGAACTGTATGGGCTCGGGACTCATCCAGTCCCCGGGAGGGCTTTCTTCCCGGTAATATTTGGTGTAGTGGGGCGTCATAACATCGCTTTCCAGCCATACCGGGGAAAGGGGCAGGGCGTCAAAGAAGATAACACTGCCGGCATGTTTTTCACCGTTTTCCGGGCCGAATATCCTATTTATGGCCGTTTTTTTGGATTCATCCTCTTCCCACTCCCGGGCCCAGGCCCGCACTAAACCCTTTACTGAAGATCCGGGCAGGTAAGCTGTGCCCAGGGTATGGTGCCAGGCAAAACCGTTTTCCACCGGGTGCTCCCGGCCCAGCCCGGTAACAAAGTGCCACTGGGTAGCGAAAACCCGCAGCTGTCCACCTAAGGCACAAGCCATGGCAGCCCGGCGGGAAACCATTTCTGAAATGAGGCCGGGGTCGCCGGTTTTCTCCCCGGCCACAGTTTTTATCCACTGCAGTTTGGGCGGGTCATCACGGTTCCCGCCCTCGGCCTGCAGAGTCCAGCGGCCATCTCGCTCCTGCCGCCATTTACTGCAGAATTTGTCGTACCAAAGGCCGGCGTTATAAGTACCGTTAAAATTATCCGGGGCTCCGCTGTTGCGGTAAAGAGGCAGTGTCATTCATTATCACTCTCCGGTTGTTTTAAAAGCGCCGCGGCAAATTTTTTCAACCAGGACAGCCACTCCATGGCCTCTGCCTGGGCATGAAGATATTTATCCCGTCCTTCACTGGTAATGGCCCCCATTAAGTCACGGGCTCCGGGATACGGGGCGCGATTATCATTATCTCGGCAAAGCCAGTCTTGCAGGTGCCTGTAGAGCACCATATGGGCATCAGTTTCTTCTCCCTTGGCGGCAGCCATTAAATAAGCCGCCGCCTGTCCCAGCCCGTTTGCCAGTATGATGGCCGGAAGGCCTTTGGCATAAGAGCTGTAATTCTTTTGAAATGTCTCAGATTGGTTGGTCAGTTGCTGCACCTTCCGGTAGGCGTCTCCCGCCCTTTTCTGCTCCAGCGTCCTAGACACCGGCGCCCACCTCCTCTACGCAGGTCACGGCACACCATCCCTGGCCTACGGTTTCATTGCCCCCCACCTGCAGGTAGGGTCTTTCGGCAAAAAGTTTTTTTATACTGTCCAATGCATTTTCCTTGCCGGGGCGAGGCAGTATCAAGCTGTAGAAAAGGCTGTCCGGCGGTAGGGTTTCCTCATACCACAGGTTTTTACTGGTCTTTTTATCTTTATCCAGGATGTTGCGGGCGTTAACCTGCAGACCGTAATTAGTAAAATAGCTGAATTCATTGTCGGTGAGCACAGTTATCTGACCCTCCAGGCGCTTCCGGATCTCCGGGTGGCGTACCAGAGGTCCGATGGCTTTAGCCAGGCCGGTCAGATCCTCCTTTTGCACCTTAAATGATATTTCCTCTAAGAACAGGTTATCTGCATCCTCCGATGCCACTGCATACTCTTTTTTCGGCTCCGGTATTTCGAAAGAAACGGTACGGCCGGCAAGGATCATATCTCGTTTGAACCGCTGCAAAATATAAGGACAGGTCACCAGTTTGAAGTGCCCGGTGAGAGAACGCACGGGCAAAAGCAAAAGGCGGGCGTCGGTGACGGATACCCCGCCGGCGCCGTTCCGGGTGCCGAAAACATCTTCTCTGTTTTCCTTTTCCATACCCCTCTGGCGGGCCGCATCCCGCAGGGACCCTTTCAGCCCGGAACCGGCAATCACCGGGTAACCGGTGGACGCTTCCCGGGCCACGGGCAGGTCTACCACCCCGGTACTCTGCTCGGCACCGGGATGCAGGCTGGTTTCGGCCAGAAGGCCCAGTATCATGGTTTTCACTTTGCATCCCTCCAGCATCCTATTACTATTTGTCCAAAACCGTATTCCGCTTTAGAACCCGGGCACTTTCCGTGCAGGGATTGTATATTCTCCAGTTCCTTTTCTTCCACCTGGAAGAACCAGGCACTCCCCGCCGGGATTACCGGATGCAGGGGTCGTGGGCAGCAGTTTGCAATATCCCAGCCTCCCACCTGCTGCACCCTGCCTGTACAGGCGGAAATACATTTGCCCGGGATGCCCGGCGGGCCGTTTTCTATAACGTCCCGTGTATCTTCATAAAATCCGGGCGTAATCAACACCACGGTAAAGTTAATGCTGCCTCCCTCCGGGTACAGGGTTGGTGGTGGCAATATATCTGTCTCAATGTTATCAACCTTTATCTCTGCCAGGCGCCCCTCGCCACCCAGGCGCACCGCCGCAGGCACCTGCCGGTGCCAGTCCTCCGGCACACCGGAGACAGAGACACCCAGTGAAACATCCTTTTCCGGCCTTACCTGTACACAGAAGTAAATCATGCTGTCCTGTGAAGTGCGGGTGTACTTATTGAGTTCTATGCCGGTGCGGTTTTCCGTCTTCCACAGCTCTTCCTGATTAACCATGTCTTCTTTGACGGGCGCTTTGCCGGCCAGTACCTTTTCCAGGCCGCTTCTTGTAAGCCAGTATCCCTCCGGCGCTTTGGCGCCTTCCAGAGGTAAGGCCGGCTGCGGCAGGCGTTTTATTCCCAAATCGCACTCTATTTCCTCTCCCGGTACCAGGAAGGTGCAGGAGATTTCCTCGCCGTCCTTCTTCTGCAGGTATAGAAGGGGCGCCGGAAAAAATACTTCCTCACCTTTAAAAAGATAAGGCCCCCTGAAAGTGAGCTTACCCAGATCTTCCGTTGTCCCCAACTCCTCGGGCCATTTACCCGGCATTTCCGGTGACCACCCCTGCCCTGCGGCAAGGGCGGTGCGCACCGCCCCCTGCACGGTGGTCATATACGGGGGAAAGTTGGCCGCCACCTGTCCCTGTCCTCCTTCGCCGGCGTTGTAAGGCGAGCCGTCCCGGAAGAATAATGAGTCCAAAGCTTTAAACTTCCACAGTTTGCTCATCACGGATTCCCCCCTTCTCGGCCAGAAAACGCACTAGTATGGCCCCATCCATGGAAATGCCGTCAGGTATTATATGTGGCTTTTCCCCGTTACCGGGAGAAACCCGGCGAAACTTTCTGCAGATTTTCAAAAGGCGCTCCATGCGCCGGCGGGCCTCATCCCGGTCGATATTCTCCCGTCCCCTGCTGCGCAGGTATTCGGCCAGGAAAAGGTCGGTAAGGTCCAGGTTTTCCAATTCGGGCCGGGCCGTTTTATTCCAAAATAGGGAGAAGCGGCAGCGCAGGTTGTAGAAAAAGGCGCTATTGTACTGTTTTTCCCCGGCCGTGCCGCCGGCAAAATCTTTGACCAGGCTGTCCAGCAGGTTGGAGCCGCTTTCCAGAATGGTTTCCCAGGGAGCGGACCATAAAAGTCCCGGCCCGCCGGTATTCCATACCCGTACCGCCAGGCTGTCCCGTCCGGTATGGTCTTTTGCCACCTCATCCAGCAAGGTATGGGCCTCACCGAGCACTGCCTTCAGCGGGGCGTGGTGGTGAGCGTAGACCACTGCTGCGGAAACAGTGGCCAGGTGATCGTCTATCCCGGTGTCCTCAAATGCACGTTTATACTGCAGGCGAAGGTCCGTAGCCAGTACGACGGCATCCCGGGCCGGCACGAGGGCCAGCACATCGTCGCCCCCGGCATAGACAAGCACCCCATTGTGCTTATCCACAATTCCCGGTACTTTACCGGCAAAGCCGGCCAGGGCACCGCTTACCACTTCTTTTTCTTTGCCGGCTTTTTGCAGCAGGGCGCCCAAACGGTCACCGTCCACGGCCAGGACGGCGTAAAAAGTAGAGGGCTCTGATTTGAATTTTTTTTGCTGTTGGCGCAATTCAAGACGTTTATCTCCGGTGCCCTCGGGCCACAGGTTGTCGTTGGCCAGGGTGGATGCATAAAAGAAGTTGCCGTCGCATTCGGCAAACCCGGCTATTTGCGGGTGTTCCTGTTTTGCTTTTTCTATGCTGGAAATGTTGCTTTCTTTTTCCATGTGTATATTGTTCTTCAATTTTTCATCCTGCCGGGCTAAGAGTAAAAACTTCCCAGCCCTGTCTGCGTCTTTATCCATGGTATCAATCAACCAGGGAACAGCAGCGATATAGCTGGTAGAAGGATAGCCCCTGCGGACAGGCCAGCCAACGGCCTCTTGTGCCACCAGGGGGAAAAGGCGCTTAACCAGGGAGACGGCGCACAGGCGCTCCCCTTCTTTAATATCCAACTCCCCGGTCTTGTCCCGGAGCTCTTTCCAGAATAAGTCTTGTTTGTCCTTTGTTTGCGAGCGTATATAGCCCGATATTTCCTGCAAGTTGCCCATCAAAGTGCACTTATCCCCGCGCTCTACGGTGGGGACGTGACTGCGCCAGTTTTTACGCCGGTCCAGGCAGTTGTTATCTTCGCCCACAGCCCAGTTCATCTCCCAAAAATTCTCTATCTGGCGCCGCCAAATTTCCTCCGTACCCGCTCCCTTATTCGCTACCGGGGCCACATATTTGTCCCAAACCGCCCCGGCGATTCTCTCCCAGGCAGTTTGCACCGCCAGGGTGCACTCCCGGGGATCAAAGCCAGCAGGTACGCGCGCCTGAAAACGGTTGGGCAGCGTACCCACCTGGGGGTGTTTTTCCGGCGTTTTTTGTTCTGCAACCCTGGCTATCGCCTGCAGCAGGTCATCGGTGATTTTTTCGCCATCTGTGACAGCAGGGAAAATTATTCTTCCCTTTTCACGCTTCTCACGGATCACTCTGTACATAGCATGCCCGGCTAAATAAGAGAGGAGGAATGACCCCGCCCACAGGTCCCGGGTGCGCCGCACCCGGGCGATGAATCCCTGCACCGGCCCCAGAGTGAAGTGCAATGTCCGCTCATTATCCACTACGGCAACACCTCCTCACGCCCGTCAAAACGGTCTATAAAATCGTGAATTACTTGATAGTCAACCTGCGGTTCAACAGTAACTGTATTTCCCCCGGGCACAGAGATTTTTACCCTGTCTTCATTCGGCAAAAAACGCGCCGGCAGCAGGGTAAACACCGCAGCACACCCGCCGGTTAGTTGATGAATGTGGATAAAGAGCGGGCCGGCCCGGCGCTGGCAGTCTTTGGCATTTACATCTACCTTTTGTCTGGCCGAGAAAAAGAAATATTTATGCGGGAGCCCAAAGGCCACCCGCCGGGGATGGGGCGTTGGCCGGTTATTGCCCTGAACTATATCCCAAATTAAGTCGTGGTCGTCCTGGAAAATTTGTTCGGACTTTTCATTTCCCAGTACCACGCGCCTACCACCCCGGCTTTGCCCGTAGCTCCGGTAGCGCACCATTTCCCGGCCCACTTCATCTAAAAGCTCCAGGGCGCCGGAGTTTGACGGCCACACAGTTACCCGGCTCCGCCCGGAAAAGGCGGAGTATTCCGGCTCCACATCCTCCAAGCTCATATCCTGAAAAAGTTCCTGTATTTTTGTCTTGAGGTCTTCGATATCTCCGGGCGCGGCCCAAACTTTTTTTCCGTCTTCATCCAGGGACTCCAGGGCCAAAGAACCAAAACCCTTGCGGGAGCGGGAACCCAGCCCCCCGAAGAGCCCCAGGGCCTTCAAAGCCCTTTTTAAACCACCGGTATCCGCACTCTCAGCCTTTTTCCGGGACATGACCAGGGTAGCCGTAAAACGAAAACCTTCCTTTATATATGGCCGTGTAGTTATTCCAGTCCTTCCCGGTTTTATTAAGCCATAACCCAAATAAGCGCTACCTAAACCGGTCCATTCCTGTTCGGGCGGCACCATCTCCGGCTCATGCTCAGCCTCCACCTTGAGCATAAAGGACGCCTGCCCGTCTGTACTGCCAAAAAGCTCTTTCTCTTGCTTCCTTACCTCGTGCCAGTCGCCCTTACAGAACGGCAGAGCTACAGCCCGGTACCAAAAACGCAGCACCCCCTTAAAAGCCGGGGCGCGAAGCTCCGCCGAGCTCTGCTGGTCAGCCCCGCCGGCAAACAAGGGAGTGACTACCCTGTATGCAGCCTTCAGCGTATACATCAAATCCCTCCTTTTACAAAATATTACTCTTCTCAACTTTGAAGGCGTTCCGTATAGTTTGGCACAAACACCTTCAGAACCGTTTGAATCTGCCTTTTAGTGACATTTTAGACAATTGCCAGATCCTTTCGGTCAACGAAAACATGGTCTTGCTTTTCTGTCCTGAAAATAATTTTTGTGTGACGCCCCGGTGGTTTCCTCCGTTCGTTTCGCAATTCTTCTCCCACAACAAAAAGTTACACCTGTATAGCCGCTTTCCACCGGCAGCATAAACCATACTCCACGCCCTCGTATAATAGATCCCGAATAAAATACCCTTCATCCAAACCGGACAATCTCTTCGCTGGGAGTACCCAGCAGGATGAATTCTTCACGCCCTTGAAGGTGGTGGTGATACCCC
>JAALLO010000110.1_pt1 | contig 22658 bp, 24 predicted proteins | sample 7245941 | NCBI WGS metagenome assembly JAALLO01 (sample SAMN13049198, study PRJNA578106) | oil field metagenome | isolation source: filtered produced water from oil reservoir A2 | place: USA:offshore Texas | collected 2016 | reverse complement strand
GAAGAACCTAAATAAACAAATCATTTTCAATAATAGCGTTTTCAGTAGAGCTACGCATTGTTTGCTGCCGGCTCACTGGAATCCTTTTTAAACTATTTTTCGGGCTTCTGTGAGCTACTTAGAAGAAACAGGATAATCCTCACCAGAGTTTTCTTGCTCAGATCGTGATTTGTTATTCACGGAATTTGTTCTTGATCGGGCCTCTCTGCCCATGAGAACAGCCATTTTAAGAGCATAGGCAGTCAATAGAACAAATACGGTAAAAACTACAACTGCAATTATCAGGACTGTTAATGCATCCATAAAAAAGTAAAGAAAAGTACCTGGTGGTACTTTACTGTGGCTTCTCGTAGAGGGTTGTCTTTGTCAGCAGCTTGCCCTTCTTGGAGTGTGGCTGCCTGAAGACACTGTCGTTTGCCTTCTCGATTTCCCTTGCCTCGATTGCCATCTGTGCTGCTGCGCGCATCATCTCGTGACCTGCTGCAGTTGTGAGTGCGACCTGCTCGATCTCCTTCATCATGAAGCATGCAGGGAAGTTGATCTTTGCGACCATGTCGGCCATGTGGAGTGCTGCAAGACCCTTTGCCTTTGCGTATGGGTTGTTGAATCCTGCTCTCTCGATGCACTTCTCAGGCTTTGCAAGGATATGTGGAAGCTCAAGTTCCTTACCTTCGTCTGCCATTGCAGCTACCTTGTCGAGTTCTTCCTGAATGAGCCTTACAACACCGCAGGTTGAAAGGACCTTCATTGCATCTGAGTTGAATGATGCCATCTCTACTGGGTCGAGGAATTCTGTCTTTGCACCGATAAGCGGGTCAACGGTCATGATAATGTAACCGAATCCTGCTTCCTCAAGGGCTGCACGGTCGTCCTTCTTGGTGGGACCGTCTGAGATTACGATGCATGGAACGTCCTTGTAGAGTTCACGTGCTGCGGTAGGACCAGGTGCGCTTGAGTTCGGGCTGATCATAACGTAGAAGTCAGCATCGAATTTTTTAAGCTCCTCTGTTGCAGCTGCCTCATCCTTGCCCATTTTTGGACCGGTTCCGAAAACACGAACAGTGATTCCTTCTCTTGCTGCGATTTCGTCCTGTACCAGATCAATAACCTGGCTCATACCAAGGTTACCTAATTTAATGAATCCAATCTTTGCCATGTAAAATCACAGTAGTGCAATGTTCGGAGTAGCATATATTACTTTTGGAATAATACCGGTTCCTGTATTCAGGATTAGCGGATACAGGAAGAATCAGGAAAAAATTATTCAATTAATTTGCCTGAGCTTTATCGAGCCTGACCCAGAAGGTGCTGCCCTCTTCAGGAAAATTACTATCCACACCGACACTGCCGTTGTGAAGAGTTACGATCTTATGAACAATTGCAAGACCAAGGCCTGTACCCTTGATACTTCCCTTTTTAGCTTTATCCAGCCTTGAAAAACGTGTAAAGATAAGTTCACGGTCCTCCTCGGGAATGCCACTTCCCTGGTCCTTTACACATGCCTTCCATTGATCATCTGAATCGGAAATGGAAATTCCCACATGGCTTCCCTCGGGGCTGTACTTGATCGCATTGGATACAAGATTTGCAAAGACCTGTTTTATCGTAGGGTGTACCAATACAGGATAGCTGCCTTCTGTTTCCAGAGATATGGTCATTTCTCTTTTTTCGAATTCCGGTATGAACTCATCTACAATATTAGTGAGGATCACTCCGAGATCATGCTCTGAAAAATCCAGGCCGGTAACAGAATCAAGTTTAGCAAATTCCGCTGCCTGTTCAATAATATTGATCAGGTTAATATTGCTTTTTTCAATATTGGAAAGCAAGGACTTCTTCTTTTCATCGTCCTCCAGTTCAAGTAGAATGCCGACAAAGCCGTTGATCAGAGATGCAGGATTTAACAGATCATGGCGCAGGATATCTGCAAAAAGTTCTTTCAACTGGTTGGAATGCTGCAGTTCCTCTGCATAGACCATCAGTTCCTGCTTGCTCTTTTCCAGGTCCTCGATCCATTGCCTGAAGGCAAGTCCATATGCCATCATCACTTCTACCAGAGGTGTTGAAAGAAAACCTACTGACTCTATCATTCTTTTGGGAGCAAGTTCACTGGTCAATCTTGAAACTGCAGTTTCATGCAACTCGATGATATCTTCCGGAGGGATGTTGAATTTTACCAGTTCATAACCCAGATCTTCAGATCTCATAAGATATATTTCTTCATGGGTCTCTACATAACCCTTTAAAATCTCATAATACCTGTCATTGAATTCCGTTTTTGTAATATCCATCACCCTGTCATATACACAAGTATAGTCGCATCATCTGTCATACGACCATGATCTCCGAGTATTGCTCTGGCCAGTTCCTGTTCATCCTGAAGCAGATACCTATCATATCCCGAAATTTTGAGACTTTCAGGTATACCATCTGTCCACATGAGAAGGAGATTATCAGGGGATAACTGTGTTCTTTCGATATGCAAATGCCTGAAACCGCCTCCCACGATACCCCAGCTTGAAGAAAAGTGAGAACCATTTTCCCCATAGATCATAGCGCGTGTGTTCCCGATGCCTCCGTACTCGAGGCTATACTCATTCTGATCCACCCGGACAATACCCATGGCCACGCCTCTTGTTTGTTTGATAGCCCTGTCACATCCCGAGAAGAGAGTATCCAGAGATTCACCGAGATGGGAGGATACATAACCAAGAGCCGCTTTTGCAGCTTCTTCCGCATATTTTCCATGACCCAGTCCGTCAATCATACATAGGGTCAGAATATTATCTTCAAGCCACCAGTCACACTGGTCCCCACAATGTACGTCTCCATTGAACGAACGTGATTCCATTGCTATTCGCAAAAATACCACAACCTGCTTCTAATACATGTTTTGAAATCGTCTGTTACCAGAATTTCCAGTTCATCCATCAACCTTTCAACAGCAGGAAGACCAGATCCAAGGCCCGGTCCCGTTGAATAGCCATCCTGCAAAGCCATATTCACATCCTTTATCCCCGGACCCGAGTCGTCTGAAATGATCTCAATTCCGATGCAACCCTTTTTTCTGATCCCTTTGATACTTATGGTACCACCTGCTGTAGTGTGATACACAAGATTTGAGGCAAGTTCGGATGCTGAAATTGCCGCCCTGAATATGTACATTTCAGGAAAACCAAGTATCCTCGTGATTGCCCGCACTTTGGTCTGAACATTTGCCACGTGAGCGATCCTTGTTACCTCCACTCTTGCCTCAAGATTTTCTCCGGCAGACCCGGAAGCAGGGATATCAGACATTGGGACGACTCATTTCCAGATTTATCTTTGTCAATCCGGGTTGAGACTCTATCTGAAAATCATTAACAAGCCTCTTTGCACCGGGAAGGCCTGCACCCAGTCCGCCACCAGTTGTATAACCATCTTCCATAGCCTTGTCCACATCAACAATGCCCGGTCCGTAATCCTCGATCTCTACTTTAATGTGTATCTCTGAAGAAGAAGCTCCCGTAAAAATATGACATACACCTTCTCCTGCATATTTGATCACATTTCTTGTCAGCTCGGAGATAGCGGTGGCCATACGTGTCTGATCAGCAGAACCAAAGCCTATTTCAGCCATTTCCTTCCTTGCAGTCTGTCTGGCTATGAGGATGTCATCTTCATTCCGAAGATCAATACTAGTCTCACTTATCTCAATCAACCCCTTCGTTGATCATTTTTACCAGTTTGTCAAAACCTTTGTCAAGATTCAGTGCGGTATCCACACCAATCAGCTCACGCCCCATTTCAACCAGTGTCAGCGCAACCATTGGTTGCATGCCACAGAGGACGACCCTTGCACCCATAAGGCGTGCCATTCTTGCGGTCTCATTGATGACGCGGGCCATGAAAGAGTCCATGATATCCATTGCCGTGATGTCTATGATAAGGCCTTTAGCACCGCTTTTCTCCAGAGTTGACATGACATCGGACTGGTATTTCAGTGCGTCATCATCGTTCATATCACTCTGTATCGAGGTGAGAAGAATATTTTTCAATTTCAGTATTGGAATTTCCACATAATCACCTCTGCTTACACAAGTTTTCTTCCCACAAGTGTGAAGGCTTTTGATACACCATCTTTTAACGAGCCACAGGTGATAATATCACTAAGGTCGACCCCGAGGGTTACAAGAGTCTGGGCAACATTGGGACTGAAACCGGTTATGATTATTTCGGCTCCAAGCATTTTACCCGCGCTGACAGTCTTGAGAATATGCTGTGCAACACTTGTGTCGATCATCGGAACACCGGTCACATCAAGTATCGCCACGGTGGCTTCGTTCTCAACTATGGATGACAGGAGATTCTCAATGATCTGCTGGGCACGCATGGTGTCAATCACCCCTACAAGAGGAAGTATGACAATACCGTCCCAGAGTTTGATAACCGGAGTAGAAAGCTCCATGATAGTCCGGCTGTGTTCCTGAACTTCTTTCTCGATCTCCACCCTCTCGGAAATATCAATGACGTACTCGACTCCGCCCACAATATTACCGTCCTTGTCTTTCAGAGGTGCTGCAGTGTATTCGATAGGGAAGGTCTTACCACCGGTTGTGATCTCATTTCTCCATACATACTTCCTGTCATTATTCATTGCCTGCTTGATGCGACAGTTATCGGTTCTGCAATGGGCTGACTTCACCAGGTCATAACATTTCTTACCCTCGACATTTTCAAAATCGTCCCCCATCCATTCGCAGCCGGTGTCGTTTAAGAACAGTATATTAAAATCCAGATCAACAGCCATTACCATACATGGAAGCTGATCGAGTACATCCTTTGCAATATCCACATTTTTCAGATTATCGGAACTTAGTTTTTCGTTAACCATCTAAAGCCTCCTGGTTAGAAACGTCATTGAACAGCACAATTCAAGACAATAATATTTCACAATATATAATAATTACAGATATAAAAACAAATCATAGACAATCTTTTTTAATACGCACTTAAAAAAAGGGCTTAGTTTGAAAGTATCTGTCCGAAAACCTTAAAAGCAATGTGACTTATTTCACATCAATCTCGGCACTTAAATACTGTTTCATGACGGGATTTAAAATCTAGGTTTGATCAAGTGAGTAATACTGACAATTCTGAAGCGAGGATCAAGTTAGTAGTTTTTGATATGGACAGCACTCTTATAGATGCTGAGACCATTGACGAACTTGCGGAAGCTGCAGGAGTAGGAGATAAGGTAGCCGCCATAACCGAGCAGGCTATGCATGGAAAACTCGACTATTCTGAGGCTCTTACTGAAAGAGTGCGTCTGCTTGAAGGTCTGACTATTGAAAAGGCACACGAAGCACTGGACAGGATGCCTTTTATGCCTGGCGCTAAGGAACTGATCGAATTCTTAAAATCCCGTGGATACAGAACAGCCATGATATCCGGAGGTTTCACACTTGCGGCAGACCGCGTGGGTGAAGCACTTGGCATGGACCATGTGGTATCCAATGAACTTCTGATAAACAACGACCATATTACAGGGGAGGTCACGGGACCTCTGACAGGAGAAGGTTCTAAGGAACTCGTCCTGGAAGAGATATCCGGTGAATACGGAATAGAACCTGAAGAGTGTATCGTAATTGGTGACGGGGCGAATGATATCTGCATCTTCAAGAGAGCAAGATATGCCATAGCCTTTAATTCGAAACCTATATTACATGAGCACGCAGACGTTGTAATTACAGAAAAGAATCTTGAAGCAGTCATACCAGTGATCCAGTCACTGGACCCGTAAAGCCAGAATCGTGCATTAGGAATGCATGAAATGCCAGCTCTTTTGCTGGATCGGGAGGATAAAAAGGAAATGTTGAAAGAATTGAACGAAAAGAAGACTGAACTCAAAAAGCAGTCTGAAGAATACAAGACTAAGAGAAACGAACTCAACGCAGAAGCAAGCTCTCTGGCTGCAAAGCGTAACGAACTTAATAAGAAGACCAAGGACCTTATCAACGAAGCACAGGACTACAAGAAGCTCCGTGACGAGAACAACGATAAGGTACAGGAATACAAGGCACTCCGTGATGAGGTCAATTCAAAGGCAAACGAGATCTTTGCACAGATAGACCAGATCCGCAATGTGAACAATCTTGGTGGCCCTTCTATCAAGGACATACGCAAAGAGATCGACAGACTGGAATTCACACAGCAGACCGAAGTTCTTACGACAAACAAGGAAAGAGAACTTGTCAACAAGATCACTGAACTTCAGAAACTCTATGTTGCAAAGAAAGAACAGCTTGAAAGCAATCAGGAACTCAAGGACCTTTTGAACGAAGCCCAGAAGGTAAGGGATGAGGCTTCAGAACATCACAAAGTACTTTCCGAGTATGCCCAGCAGGCACAGGAATATCACGATAAGATGATCACAACTTTCAAGGAAGCGGACAAAGTCCGTGCCGATTCCGACGCTGCCCACAAGGAATTTGTAAAATTCCAGGAAAGCGCCGACGAGCAGCACAAGCTTTTCATTTCAGCTCAGAAGGAGATTCGTGACATCGATAAGGAGATTCGCAAGATCAAGAAAGGCGATGTCGATGGCAAAAGAGAAGCTGCAAAAGCTGATGCTCGCAAGGATGCCGAGGACATTTTCGACAAGTTCAAGTCCGGTGGCAAACTTACAACAGAGAACCTTATGGCTCTCCAGAGATCAGGTTTCCTTAAATAATCAAAATAGATCGGGTGATTTATTCACCCTTTTTTCAACTGTTTTTTATTGATTACTGTTTTACTGGCCTTGTAGAAATATTTCTAGTTTCAATTTTGAAGTCAGAATTTTTAATTACAGGGTTTTTTATGTTGTTCTTTCTGTCAGGTTGCATAGTCAGAAATTATGTATAACTTACATTATCCGGAGGATTCCGGCGAAGCCGGCACAGTCCGAAAAGATGAAAGAAAGTGATTCCCTGACTACCTTTTGGAATACTTTTCCGCAGGACCTATGCAAAAATCCCTTCGAAGAAACACTGTTACGTAAAAATCCTATTAACTGCAAATTTGAGGTCGGCAGTTTATTATTGAAATTATGCAATCGCTCTGGTACGGCAACAAAGGAATGTGCCGCCTGCGGCGTATGGTAGTGTTGTTCTTTAATATTCACAGCAGGGATCATTTTTCAAGTCCAAGATGGACCTTTCTGAACTCGCTGTCACGCATAAGACACGGACCTGAATTGAAAACAGGATCCTTGTATATCTTCTTCCATATGGACCCAAGGGTTTCCTTATGGATGTTGCCGTATGGTTTTGGCATGCATGCACAGGGAAGCACATCTCCTTCGGGTGTGACATGTAGCCATTTGCGGCCTGCAAAACATCCCATTTTCCTGATGATCTGGGGTATCGGGAACACACGCGGACCCTCAGCACGGGATGTACGCTCTACGAAATCATCGAACTTTTTCAGGTCTTCCGCAGACAGGATTTCCTTTTCATGACTCTGCCACCTGCCGGTGGGAACTATCTCGTAAAAGGACAGCTCATGTACGCCAAGGTCTTTTGCAAGTTCGTAGAAGTCATCCAGTTCATTGATATTGCGTGGAGAGAGGACAACGTAAATACCAACCAGAAGCCCGGCATTAAGACCATTCTTTATTGCGGCTGTGGCCTCATTGAACACGCCCGGCCTGCCGCGCATAAAATCGTGGCCTGCTTCGTTTGCGCTGTCAAGACTTATGCTGAGCATGGAAAGACCCGCATCCTTCAGGCTTGATGCACGCTCCGATGTCAGACCCACACCGGATGTGAAAAGACCGGGAATTGCTTTTGATTGGTCCACATAAGCTATGAGATCCTCGAGACCATCGTAGAGCAGGGGCTCCCCGCCATCAAAGATGATGAGGGTCGTACCCATATCCTGGGTCTGGTCTATGACGCTCTTTACAGTATCGGGTCTGAGCTTTGCCTTATTATTGGTGTCCGGGAGGGCGCAGTGTATGCACCTGTTCGGGCATTCCTCGGTAATTGATATTGTTATCTGTTCCGGGATGTACTTGCCCCGCATGGCGCTCATCTGGCTTGATACGAGCCTGTCGAAGGCCTTGCTGGGTATGGGAGGCATCCATGTAGAGTAGATCAATTGGTCATTCTCGACTTTTGAAGGCTTTGTGCCTTCGAATATCTCCATCATCTCGGAGACAAATGAACCCATGACAGAGGATGCGATGCCTGATGTCTTCATTTTTACCAGGCCGTTCTCGATCTGGGCATATACTTTGAAAAACGGATTTTTGTAAAAGTAATATTTGTTCTTCATCTCACTTGTTCCTGAAGATAGCCCTGTATGAGAGTATGGAAGAGGGGTTATTTTTCAATATCAGCTTCGATATCTGCACCGCCTGGTTGAAAGGACTTCCGCCAAGTACCTTCAGGTCCTCGCCTTCAAAGACCTTCATCATCTCGTTTATCTCGTTATCGGACATCTTCCTGAGGGTCTCAAGGGCAAACCTTCCAAGATAGTACTCGGTCCTGTATTCATCATTCCAGCGTTTCCTGTATACTGAGAGGAATCCCTTTGAGGTATCGCCTTTTGCGATTGCATCGGCTGCAACATCACCACACATCTGTCCCGCATGCATACCGTATCCTATACCGGACTGGGCAGCAGAACCACCCACGATCATGACACCATCATCGACAATCTCACCGGGAATGGCGGCAATCGGATCGCCTCCTGTGGATTTGCTGATTATCTTAACTTCATCGAGCCCTTTGAGTCTTTTGAATCTCTCAAGCCAGTCATCGAAGAAATCAGAAACATCCATGCCATGCCTGCGAACGTACATTCCAAGGGTCGCCCTGTTGCCTCCGCATGGTGAATAGGTGGATTTCCAGCCGGGTGCGTGATTTCCTACGTAGTACTCGAAATAATCAGGCTCACCGATGCCTTCAGCCTCGATCTCGGCTTCCAGGGACCAGGCGATATCATCAGGATACTTTATGGGTTTGAGACCGAGCAGTCCTCCAATCCTTGAGTTGATACCGTCGGAGACTATGACAAGTTTACACTTCATCTTGCCTTTGGAAGTGCTAAGCAGGAAGCCGCCTTCGGACCTGAGAACATTGAGTACCTCGATACCGAAGCGAACGTCTGCGCCTGTATCTTCGGCCTGCTTGATGTAGAATTCATCGAATTTTCTGCGGTCGAGGAAATAGGCTTCGCCCTCGAAGAGAACGTTCCTGCCGGAGGGTGCTATTATGTAGGCGCCCTTGAGGTTCTTGATGACATAGCTCTGGTCGACCTCCTCGTCTGTGCGGTCGAACATGCCTTTAAAGAAGGTGTTCGCAGGATGGGTAGGCACACCTGCAGCTTCCTTTCTGTCAAGGAGTATGACCTTGCAGCCTTTTGACGATGCATTCCTTGCTGCCATGACTCCCGCAGGGGAAGCTCCTATTACAATGATATCCGCGTCCATGTTGAATCTCTTTGACTGGTTTCCTCTTTTAATTGTATCATTATCGCTATCGTTTACCAGAGTATGCCTGAATAGGCCGGAACAAGTACCAGGAGTATTACGTCAAGTATGAGTGAACCAAACATTATGCCCCTGTATCTTGAACCCTGGAGGAAGAGTTTTCCTCCGCGCTCAGGTAGCGGGTTCTTTATGAAATCAAATGATTGTGTGAGCATCCATCCGCCTGCAAGCAGTGCGCCTGCAAAGTATATGGGACCAAGCTCTGCTGTGAGTCCGATTGCAATGGAGGCAATGACCCCTACTACCCACATGAAAGTTACGAACTTTGAGGTTGCCTCAATTCCGAATGTTACCGGAAATGTTGGAGCACCGCGTGCTCGATCCCCTTCAACGTCCCTGGCAACGCCCGAGAGTGTGAATCCCCAGTCGGTGAAACACATCATCAGACCCAGGAAGACCGCAGGCAGAGGAAGTATGTCACCATAGTGAGGAACTACGCCGAAAAGTCCGGGTATGTTGAGCACTCCGGCAGAGTCGAATGCAAGCCAGATACCTATGGGAACAAGACCGTATGCAATACCCACGGGCACAAAGCTCAGGAATGTGGCTCTTTTGGCTATGGCCGAATAGATGCTGATCGTTCCGACAGCTATCAGGAGCACCACAAAGGACTCAGGGTTGAGTATAAGCGCAGCCGCACCGGCAACCACGAACAGGAAGAGCGCGTACTTGAGCGCCTGATCCCGCGTGAGCCGGTTGGATACCAGCGGGCGGTTGGGAAGGTTGATCTTATCGATATCCATATCGCAGCAGTCGTTGTACACATATGAACTCGTGATCGCTGCGTAACCGCCGATCACCGCGATTATGAAAGGTATCAACGGAGGGAAACCTCCTGTGGCAAGATATGCCGCCAGTAAAGCACTGGCAGCAGGAAGAGCAAGATCCATGTCGGCAATCTCCGGCCTGAGAAGCTCGACATAAGGATTCCTAGTTTTTGATTCAGAAGTGGAAACCACGTTATCACCAGTAAGTTCTAGCCTCCTAATTTTCAGTATCGTATATTTACTTTTGGAGAGAGGCGGGAAATTATGGAGGGAGTGATGTGCACTAGTTATGCACTCATCCCTCTTGCATGCACTTGGACTGATTTATATTTTTATAAGAATTAAGTGGACGAATTGACAATGATTCAAATCTTACCCTTCGCAAGTAAGTGGGGGGATATAGGTAACTCTGATTTTTTGTACGCTATTATTCTATAGTTGAATAGAATATTAATTTTTATATAGTTTAAGTTCATCTGAAATAAATTGTGAGGACAGAAAAGATGGATAGTTTAATTAAATTTAGATCCTTAGCAAATGAACATGATTTTGAACGTGCCAAAGAAATAATAGAAAAGGGTCAATTTTGGTGTTCTAAATTATGGAATCATAATGATCCAATGGAAGGCATATTTTCTACTTACAATTATAGTTCCATAGACTCTCTTTTTGATGGTAAAAATAACTATGTAATATGTTCATTTGCTCTTCCTGAGGCTCTGAATGAACCTTTACTTTGGGGCTACTATGCAAATGGGTTTAAAGGGATTGCTATTGAAATAGAACCTAAAAATAATGAAACTTTTAAAGAAATTCAATACGATACAGAATCTGAATATTATAATAAAATTTTTGAAAGAACAGATGATATTCCAGATATAATTACTAGAAAGTTAGATAATTGGAAACATGAACAGGAAGTACGATTCATAAAAAAATCCAAAAAGGAGACGCTTTACAATATTGGTTCTATCAAAAAAGTACATTTTGGAACTCCATATCAAAATGCAAGTAATTATCAAAAAATACATGATAACTCCAGAACATTAAGAAAATATGCGTTCTTAAAAAATGAATTAAAACTAATTTGTGACGATAAGGGTATTGAAACGGCGGAGTATGTACACCAAAATAGATAAAATAATTCTTGGCACAAAATATGACTATAACAAAAGAAGACTTTTTTCGAGAAATTCATATTAGAATTATATTTGGGTGCTTATATTCTGCTATAATTTCTTCAAGTGCATTATTAATGCACTTTTTTGATATAGGAGATACAAATTTCATATTTGCTTTAGTGCCTCTTTTAGGTATCCCAATAATTCTTATTGGTCTAATTGTTAGAAATGTGGTTAGAAATCATAGAATTATAAGAAAAGGATACCTTGTCATGAACTTTCTTTTTGTCATTATCTGTTTTATCGTACTAGAGCTTACTATAATGTATTTTAAAAACTTGAATGATGATTATGTTTTCATAGCAGGCACGTCGATTATTTTTATACTAAGTGTGGCACTCGGAATTATTTATGTTAAAGATATAAGTCAGGACTGGGAATATGCAGAAGATGAAATAAAAACAATAACAGGATGATACTTGATGGTTTTAAAAAGTGAAAAAAGCAAAGAAATTCTAATGAAAGACTGGCTTAAAGTAAAATTTATTCTTTATTCTTTATTATTTTTTACCTTAATTTTGATTGCATTAATTGTATCCTTATTTCAAATTGGCAATTCTAACGCAGATAGTGCCCGATATATGATAAGTGCCCTTATTCAAAGTGAAGCCGCAATTTTGGCAATTGTGATTACATTGACTTTAGTTGTCGTTCAGCAAAGTGCTTCCTCTTTCTCCCCAAGAGTTATTGAAATATTTAAAAATATCAAAAAAAACCCAGATTTCTATTTTATTATAATCATTTATGTCGGCGTAATCTTGTATAGTACACTTGTGTTAAAAATAATAGACAATAATCTAACAGTACAAAATAATTCATTTCTTCAAATACATATCTGGATTACTTATTTCCTTGCTATCTATGCTTTCGCATCTTTATTTTTGTATATAGTGCATACACTAGATTTGTTAAAGACTTCGACTATCATAAGAATGTTGTCTGAAGATATCAATGAAGATACTCTTCTGGCTTTAGTAGGATACAAAATTGAAAATCATAATACATTTAAATTTATTTCATTTTGGCCTTTTATAGTTTTAAATAGAGTTATTTATTATTTCTCAAAAGGGAATGCACGTTTTGACAAAGATGAAGACCCTATTTTACCTTTAGTTGACATAATACGTGGTTCTATTTTAAAGTATGATTACGAGACAATTCGAAATTGTTTGAAAGCAATTGAATATAGATTATTGCCTTTAATTGAAAATGAAACATTCATTCGCATAAAATATTATGAGGAAATAAAATCAGCTTATGAAAAAAAATCCATAAATGATGGGATGGTGGGGAACTATAAAAACTTCACAGAATATCAGCGGCATTTAATAGTTGAGATGTATAAAAATATATATAAACATCTTGAAAGGGTAGCACAGCTTGCAATAAAAGAAAAAGATTATTATTCAACTTTGGAAATACTTGACTTAATTAAAAATATAACACATGTGATATTAGTAAAGGATAAAATTAACTTACAGGCTCAAGCTATAATTATTCAAAGTATCTTATCTTTGAAGCAAATAGGGGAGACAGCATTACTACAAAATATGGGATCATTATCTATAAAAGTATCTAAAATCCTCAGAGAAATTAGTGATAGTTCTTTTAAAATAAAAGAGTATAATATCGCCTTAGAAGCATCCAATGCAGAAATAAACTTAAATCCCAAATCTGCAGAAGCACTTATTAATAAAGGTGATATTTTAAATTCAATGGGGGAAAAAAGAGAAGCTAAAGATGCCTATGAAGATGCTAATAAGATTAAGGAAACCATTGAAGCATATGATAAATTAGTTCCATTATATCAAATTGCTGGATTTGATAATGATGCAACAGAAGCCGAAGCAGGTGCATATTTACTTAGACAATCTGAAATCGGTGATATTGAATATTCATTACTTTTCAATAAGAGAAGTGGTAAATAAACCAATGTATACGTGATGTACTTAAGAATATGAAATTAGTATAAAGGAACTTCAGTCTATCTGAAGAAAAAAGCAAAGGAAAGGGAGTTGAATTTTAAGAGCAGGAATGTTAGGAGAGCAATGAATGTTTTGGGGTAGAACTATACTATTCATATCAAATTTTATGTGTAATGCCTTTTGAGAATGTGCTCCTATCAAAGTTTATGTTTCTTATGTATATCATTTTTTCATTTGAGTTTACTGTTAATGAGTCTAATGCTAATGATATGTCAATATCTCCTCTTTTAAATAGTTCCAAATGAGGTTCTGGATAAACAATTTGTGCGTAAACAGTTAATTCTCTTTAGGTGGAACAATGAAATAATTTAGAGAACTGTCTTCAGATATTTCTATATTTATTTTTCCACCACCTTCTTTGTATTCAAAAAATGGACCGTCTGTGGAAATTAAATAAAAAGTACCTTTAGAAAATCCCATTTCCTTCCATTCAGTATAACTGATAGCAAGAATCTTCTTTCTTAATCCTCTCCATCCCCCACAACCCTCACATTCCCAAACCTTCCCAACTTCTCAACCAGCCGTTCCTCAAAACTCTCCTGTACAACAAAAGTAAACTCCGCCCCATAATCCAGATCATGAGCCTGAAGGCATTCAAACGTGCCTCTTCATGGAACTCGACATCGGAATAAAAAAACAGCAACAACTTCTCATTTTGACTTATGCTTTAGCATCTCGCGTTTTGCCATCATGTTGGAGCCGAACGTGTATACAAGAATGACGAAACCCAGCCAGATGAAATGCTCTCCGATTTCAGGTCTATCCAGATATTTCAGGATCAGGCCGGCACCGAAGATCAGCAGGTTCACCATGGTTATCTTTTTATTCCTTTTCACGGTTTCATCATAAAGTTGCTTGTGTACCAGATACTCTTTTTTCTCAGCTTTCACGTTTTCACAACCGTTGAAAGGTAGGTATGGAACCGGTGTTCAAAATCCTTTTGGCAACTGACGGAGTAACTGGCATCCCTGAAAGGCATTTTAATTGCCTCTGTTCACCGGATATCCGGTAACAGAGCAATGTATCTAGTTCATTTCCCGCTCAGCAACCTCCCTGATCCTCCTGATGATCGAAGCCAGCCCATCAGCCCTTGCAGGCGAAAGATTGGACTTCAGGCCTATCTCGTCTATGAAATACAAATCAAGATCCAGGATCACCTGGGGAGGGCGGTTGTTCACAACCTTGAGTAAAAGTGAGATGATGCCTTTTGTTATCATGGCCTCGCTATCGAGATTGATGATGAGCCTGCCATTCTCCCTGTAAGTCCTGATCCAGACCTTCGACTGGCATCCGCTGATGGAGTTCTCCTCGGTCTTGAAGTCTTTATCCATGGGCTCAAGCTCTTTGGCAAAGGATATGAGCAAGCCGTACTTGTCAAGCCATTCGAGGCCATCGAACTGTGCTATTATCTCATCCTGTACAGCATCTCTCATGCATACATCATCCTCACTTTTTCTATGCCTTCCATCAACCTTTCGGCATCCTCTTTCGTGTTATACAACGCAAAACTGGCTCTCACCGTGCCCTCGGTACCGAGGGTTCTCATCAGGGGTTGGGCACAGTGGTGTCCGGTCCTCACGGCAATTCCCATCTTGTCCAGTATCAGTCCCGTGTCGTAGTGATGGATGCCGTCAAGGTTGAATGAGATAGAACCACACATCTCCTCTGTGTCCCCGTAAACCGTCACACCGTCGGTTTCCAGCAGCTTATTCCTTGCATAGGAATATACCTCATGCTCGTGCTCTCTGATCTTATCCATGCCGATGTCCTGCATGTAATCGATTGCTGCAGCAATACTTATTGCACCTGCGATGTGCGGTGTGCCTGCCTCGTATCTTAGAGGAGGTTTAAGGTAGGTTGTTTCCTCAAGGGTCACTCTGTCGACCATGCCTCCCCCGCCTCTTGCTGGTATGATATCACTGAAACGCTCGCTTGTGTATAGAACTCCTACCCCGGTTGCTGCATACATCTTATGACCTGAAAATGCAAGGAAATCGCAGCCTATATCCTTCACATCGATAGGCATGTGTTGTATGGACTGGGCTGCATCCACAAGGACAGGGATATCATGTTCCTTTCCGATCTCGACTACTTCTTTTATCTCATTCACAGAACCAAGGACATTCGAGGCATGGGATATGGCTATCAGTTTGGTTTTATCGGTGATTTTCATGGAATCCGGCAGCATATTGCAACCTTCGTCCATGGGAATCGCCCTGAGTTTTGCACCTGCAAGCTGCCATGGCACGATGTTCGAGTGATGCTCCACACCTGATACCAATACCTCTTTACCCTTCAAGATAGATTTAAGCGAACATGCAACCTGGTTTATGGAATCCGTCGTCCCGGCAGTGAATGTAACCTCTCCCGGCTCACCGGCTCCGATGAATTTAGCTACCTTCTCCCTCGCCATCTCGTATTTTTCACTTGAAACTTCACTCAGGTAATGAACTCCCCTGTGGATATTGCTGTTATCCGATCTGTAGTAATCTGAAATAGTATCTAGCACAGAATTCGGTTTCTGACTTGTTGCTGCGTTGTCAAGATAGACAAGCCGTTTCCCGTAAACCTCCTTTTCGAGTATCGGGAAATCCTTCCTGAGATCGTTCATCGTTTCACCATCTCCGCAAGAGAAAACCACTTCTTATCATCGGTATGTACATTCTCCAGGGAAAGCCCTGCAGCATTTGCCATCTTCCGGATATGGTCAACAGTATACTTATGAGAATTTTCCGTGTGGATAGTCTCGCCTTTCTTGAAGACAAAACTCTCATCCAAAAGTGGACTTGTTACCTCCAGATCCCTTTTTGCCCTCAGGTGCATTTCGATCCTGGACAATTCCTTATTAAAGAACGCAACATGCTCGAAATCATCAGGATCAAAATTCGTTCCGAGATGACTGTTCGTAACTTTCAGGATGTTCCTGTTAAACTCTGCGGTGATTCCCTGACTGTCATTGTAGGCTCGCTCGATTATATCAATATCTTTAACCATATCCATTCCAAGGAGCAGCCTGTCGTTCTTATTCATGATCCGGTTCAGGTTTCTCATAAACTCCATGGCTTTATCTTCTGTAAGATTGCCTATTGTGCTTCCGAAAAAGCAGAAAAATCTCTTTCTCTTTCCCGGAATCTTTTCGATATGCTCGAGAAAATCAGCATGAATGCCGTGAACATCCATCTCAGGATATCTTTCCTGGAGAATACCTGCGGATTTCTCTATAGCCTCTCTGGAAACATCAACAGGATAATAAACGACATTACGACGTGTTTCTTCCGGGACCTCGTCCAGGAACACCGAGATCTTCGAACAATCCCCGCTTCCAAGCTCTACAATATCACATTCATGAAGCTCTCCGTTCAATGTCCTGGCTGTTGATCTGAGCAGAGGAATCTCGATCTTAGGGGGATAGTATTCCTCAAGTTGTGTGATCTTCTCAAACAACTCCGACCCTTTCTGGTCGTAGAAGAACATACTTGGAAGGGTTTTAGGGTTTGATTTCAGGCAGGCTACCAGTTTTTCTCTGATCGAACTTTCTCCGACCTCTGGCATGAATTCTTCTATGATCATTCTTCCGGCTCACCCGTTTCAAATGGAAGATCGTTGTTGCTCCACTCAAACCATCCGCCATCAAAAACTGCGGATTTATCCCAGCCCATAAGCCATGCGTTAAAGAAAGCTTCACTACCTCTCCAGCCGGTTCCGCAATAGAATGCATTGCGCTTATCAGGAGTTATGCCGATCTTTTCCCAGTTTTCGGCAACCTCCCCGTACTCACGCATGGTATGGTCCAGGTTCCTGTAGTTTTCCATATGATAGGCATCCGAACCACAGTCCCCGAATACAGCTCCGGGGATGCGGCCCTTTTTCTCGATATAGTTGTAACCGCTTACCTCCCCGATGTATTCCCTCCAGCTTCTGACACATACCAGATTCTTGTCTGGGGCTTCCAGAATCTCCCTGGCTTCATCCAGATCAACTGCAAGTTCCGGTTTTTGGGGGATCTCTGTGCCAAAGGATACCCTGCTGATCTCTGCAGGCTCCTTTGTGATCTCATAACCAGCATCGAGCCATGATTGAAGACCGCCATTCAGTATACGCACATCCTTCACACCTGCATAAAGCATGATGAACGCAGCCCTCATGGCACCCAGATGGCCTGCACTGCTTCCCGGGAAAGGATCCTCGTTCTTAGGATATGAAAACCTTCCGTATACAATAACCGTGGTGTCATGGGATATGCCTGCATTCTCCAGTGCTTCCTTTAGTTCTTCAGAAGAGCGGCGATTCCATGTTTCCGTGGACTCGAGGGAATTAGTATCAATGGGTATTGCTCCCGGAATATGTCCTTCATCATAATCGGAAGGGTTCCTGTAGTGCACATGGCAGATTACGAACTTATCATTCTCATACTCAGGAGCCTTATTCTCCGTGATAAGATCATTAAGCCAGTCAGCCGAGACCAGTTGCCTGTACTTTTCAAGTTGTTCCATGGGCAGATCCTCTTCCGCCCATTCAAAAAATGAGTTGTAGACAGTTATATCAGGATATCCGGCTTTTTCAAATAGTTCTGCTACTTCTTTGATGTTATCTTTATTATAGCCATAAATCAGCAGGGAATCTTCCGGCATTATTCCTTTAGTTCTAACAATCTCTATCCAGTCAATATAGTGTGACCATTTGTATGGCAGTGATTTTGCACCCTTGATATGTCCCCCGTTTGCTTCTCCACTCTCTCTCCATCCGTTGTAGGCGTCAACGGACCTGATATCTATTACCTTATATCTATGCAAGTTATCAGATAATTCATCAGTAGTAATTTCTTTCATACAATATTACTTCGGTCTATTGGTATATATGTTATTCAGTGTTTAATGACACTGAAATTTTAATTAGTATAGTATATTTTCCCCGACACAACTGTTGGAAAACGTCTGTTGAAAAGAGAAACAGAATAAGAGCTAAAAGATTAAGGCTACAACTAATCGATTATTAATCATATGACTTGTAGCATCGATAAAAAAATAAGAATTGGAAATGGATTACTCAGTTTCCGGATAAACCACTGTAAAGTTATCCATTTCCTCCAGTTTCTTCACAAGAGGATGTTCGAATCTTTCCTGCATAATAAAAGTAAATTCAGCATCCGGATTCAGTTCTGCAAGTCTGATGGTATTCATGTAGGCCTGCTCCAGAGATTCATAGTCAGGAGTCCTCAGGACTTCAGCATTCAGAGGATAGATCTCTGCTAGTTCCTGCGGATAGGAACCGAAAGGTGGCTTGAAGATCAGCACATTATCATACTGGTTATCGGTTTTACCAGAATTTGCTCTTATAAGAGCAGAGCCTTTAATGGTAAACCTGTCAAGCTGTTTTCCAAACCTCAGTACCTCAGGACGTTTTGCAGACTCCGGGCCGCAGTAGAAGAATGTGGACTTGGATGCCGGATCCACTTCCTCGAGCCAGGAGGAGTAGCTGTACATCTGTTTGAGAGCTTCGAGCATACGCGGATGAGAGCGGCAGCGCTGCTCCACAAGTTCCAGCAGATTGCCTTCCCAGATAGCCTGCCTGACCTCACGCACTTCCGCGAATGTCACGTATAGATTGTGTCTTGCCAGCAGTTCGGTACAGTTGTGCGCCTTCTTCAGCTCTTCAGCCGAGTGGCTCATGCATATGGGACAGGAACATGGAAGGTACTTCAGATCGTCCACATGGTATGTGCCTCTGGAAGTGATATATCGCCTGTCCTTTGCGTACAGTGCATATGCCGCAGAGTCGAAAAGATCACAGCCCATAGCCACAGCAAGGGCGAACATCATGGGATGGCCTGCACCGAAAAGATGCACCGGGGCTGTAGGGTCGAGTCCTTTCTTTGAAGCCGCAATGACATCCACGAGATCAGCGTAGCGATAGGATTCCATTAAAGGAACGACAGCACCGAATGGATACACATCAAAACCAATCTCTGACAGGGTTCTGGCAGACCTCTCCCTGAGCTCCGGGTAGGTGGAACCCTGCACGGGACCTGCAAGCAACATACCGTCGCCTGAGACAAGTTCACGTGCTTCCTTCAGGCGATCGATCGTAATTTCCAGCTCCTCTTCAGCGCGTCTGAAATGTACGTCAGGAGGAGTGGGAATGTCAAGAGGAACGCCGATATCCGTACCTATCTTCTGCTGGAAGTCGATGATCATCTCATTTGTGACCTCGACCTCGCCGTATACGGATAACTGAAATGAACCGGAATCGGTCATGACAGGACCGTCATAGTCCAGTAAGGCATGCAGTCCGTCCTTGAGCGCTTTTTCGCGTAGCTCATCCTTACGATATATGATATATGAGTTGGTAATAAGTATCTCTGCTCCGAAATCCTTCATCTCCGACGGTTTTATGGTCTGGAGATTTGGATTGATAACCGGCATAACAGTAGGTGTTTCCACTACACCATGCGGTGTTTTCAGCCTGCCGATACGGCCTGCGGCATCTTTATGAATAATATCGAATCGTGATGACATGTAGGGGGTAGATAATGGTGAAGATATATGTAACTTCCTTTAAGCAAAAACAATTAAGCTCATACGAGGATGGAAAGAAACGATTATGAATTACTATTTACATAAACTTAATACAAAGAAACGCTTTAGACAAGCATAACAGATCAAATAGCGTATAAAAGACAATTTTCTGTAAAACCCAAAACAAATAATATCTAATATTGTTGAGCATTATGGTTCAAATCACATGGATCTTCATTTTTCTATGTCTGGCGCAATCAGCTATCTTTTCAGGGCTGACCATCGGCCTTTTTGGTCTGAGTCCCCTGAGGCTTGAGATCGAATCGGAGTTAAAGAATCCCTATGCTTTGAAGGTCATGGGCCTTCGCAAAGATGCGAATTACCTGCTTGCCACACTGCTCTGGGGAAATGTTGCGGTAAATACTTTACTTGCACTGCTGACCGATACTGTGATGACAGGTGTTGCAGCTTTCTTCTTCTCAACAGTGGGAATCGCAACATTCGGAGAGCTGTTGCCTCAGGCTTACTTCTCACGCAATGCACTGAAAATGGGAGCCTTTCTTTCACCCCTGGTAAGATTCTACGGGATAATACTCTATCCTGTGGCAAAACCCTCGGCTATTGCTCTTGACCTTTTGCTTGGAAAAGAAAAGGTTGAGTACTTTAAGGAAAAGGCATTCCGTACCATGATATCAAAACACGTGGCCACATCCCTTTCGGACATTGACCGGTTTGAGGGGAGAGGAGCCCTGAATTTCCTTTCCATCGATGATCTTGCCATCAAGAAAGAAGGTTCACTGATTCATCCGCAGAGTATAATTCAATTGCCTTTTGAGAACAACCGCCCTGTATTCCCTGAAATCACAAGGGACCCCGGGGACGAGCTACTCAAAAATATCGCGGCATCCGGAAAGAAATGGATCATCGTAGTGAATGAGAATGATGAGCCAAAGACGGCCATTGACTCGGATGGCTTCCTGAGGGGTGCGCTCAGGATCGATAAGGGCTTTGATCCTTACAGATACTGCCACCATCCGATTGTCGTGTCAGATCCTAATGAGAAGATAGGTAGTGTCATCAATCGCCTCAAGGTCTATCCTATGGACCTGGAAGATGATGTTATTGACGAGGACCTGATACTCTACTGGAACAGGGACGATCCGGAAAAAAAGATCATTACCGGATCGGATATCCTCGGAAGATTGCTCAGAGGACTGGTCATAAGAGTTGAGTGAAATGGGTTTGTGCTTAAATGAATCTTTGTTACATCAGTTCCCAGAAACATTCAACAGACCTGCAAGTTCAAGTCCTTCGCTGCCAATTTCAGATAGCTGCTTGAATGCATCCGCTTTAGAGATGTACTTCTCGGTTCTCGTATCATCAGGACGCTCAATTTTAATAGTGATCTCATCCTTATTGTATCCTTTAGCAATACATTCATCAACCAAAATGCCATAGTTTGCAGCGATCAATTTAAGACAATCTATCACCAGGTTCTCCGAGATGGCATCTTTTCCATCTATGAACACGTGTGTGAGAACGCGGGACTGAACAGCCACGGAAAAGTACTGTTCCATATTCCTTATTAGTGCTTTAACTGCTTCTTCATCAATTGATTTTACCAGATCCTCATCAGTAGTTACATCCTGGTCATTATAGAATATAATAAAAGTATTATCATCTGCAACGATCTTGAAAATATGTTCTGATTTACCATCCCTTAGAACCGCTTCAAGGTGTTCGTCCCCATTGTATTCAATTGATGTAATGAGATAATCGGAGAGATCCATATCCTTCACTTTATCCTCACGATGCAGCAAACCACCAGATGTCCAAACTGGTAATGAGAAATCCTTATACAGATCATCCACTTTAAGCTCGTTGTTATTGAACTCAAGTTCAAACCAGTACTCCATTTGTCCGGCAAAAGAAATCTGTTTTCCATTTAACTTTTGATTATCCTGCGACATGGAATAGGTATTTCTTGAGCCATATATACTATCCTCAAAGAAGGGATTCATAATTGAGAGCATCTTTGAGTTCAATTCCCCTATTCGATAAGCAGCAGTTTTCAAGTATTCTTCATGCTGCTTTTCCAATTCCATTTTCTTCTTCGAAGCTATCGACCCGATGGATGAGATTATTTCATCAACAATTCCTGTGGGACTTAAAGACTCATTGCTACTGGATACGTCCATTAAAAAGACATTCAGGCTTTTTTCCAATTCATCTATTTCCTGGAACTGTCTTTCTAGCAATACTGTGTTCTTTTTACTAGTTTCATTGATATCTTTTGCTTCTGCCTCAAGAAGGATTAGTTCTTTTGATATTTTTATGAACTCATGAAGATCATTTATGAAATCTCGCTGATATGGCAACTCCGTTGAATCCTGAAAAGTATATTTCATCCTATAAACCCCCATAAATAGTGGGTCATTCTGGAATAAAACACTGTTGTATAAATTAAGACTGATGTCTTACAAAAACAAGAAGTCCATTCAAAAACAAGAGCTTATGCTCTCATTTATTGTTATCATAGAAAACTTAGTAGAAAATTCAGGTAGAATCAGTAATAGTAAATGTAAGTGAGCCAGCAGCGATTCGCAGTTCCCAAAGACTCTCGTACTTCAGTACAGTACGAAACGCTGGCAGGCTTATCTTCTGTGTTCGGGATGGGTACAGGAGTTGCCCTG
>JAALLO010000108.1_pt1 | contig 23084 bp, 27 predicted proteins | sample 7245941 | NCBI WGS metagenome assembly JAALLO01 (sample SAMN13049198, study PRJNA578106) | oil field metagenome | isolation source: filtered produced water from oil reservoir A2 | place: USA:offshore Texas | collected 2016 | reverse complement strand
TTCTGAAGGCCGCTTCTGACAACCTTTGTCGGATCGATCACACCGGCCTCGAAGAGGTCCTCGAATGAGTCTGTCTTTGCGTTGTAACCGAGCTGTTCGTTCGCTTCGGCCTTGATCCTTGCAACGACCTCGGCACCTTCACGGCCTGCATTGACAGCGATCTGCCTCACAGGCTCCTCGAGTGCACGCCTGACAATATTCAGACCGATGTTCTGATCACCTTCCAGTTCCGTATCCTCAAGCACTGATGCAGCATGGAACAGGGTTACACCGCCACCTGCAACCACACCTTCTTCCACGGCTGCCTTTGTTGCGTTCAGTGCGTCATCGATTCTCATCTTCTTTTCCTTAACCTCGGTCTCTGTTGCAGCACCTACTTTGATCACGGCCACACCGCCACCGAGTTTTGCAAGACGCTTCTTTAGTTCCTTCTTCTTGAACTCGGCATCGGTTACATTGACCTGGGATTCGATAAGGGACATTCTTTGCTCGATGGCACCCTTCTCGCCCTTGCCTTCAACAACGGTTGTCTTGTTCTTGTCGATATTGACCTTGCGGGCGTGACCGAGCATATTTTCTGAGAATTCCTCGAGTTTCATGCCCTTATCCTCGCTTATCACGACACCGCCTGTGAGTACTGCAATATCCTCAAGCATCTCCTTCTGCTCGTCACCAAAGCCTGGTGCCTTGACCGCACATACCTTGAGGGAGCCACGGATGATGTTTAAGATCAGTGCTGCCTCTGCATCGCCTTCAATATCCTTGGCGATCATCACAAGAGGCCTGCCTTCCTTTGCTACCTTTTCCAGCACAGGGATGATCTGGTTCATGGTGCTGATCTTCCTGTCAGTAATGAGAAGATACGGATCCTCGAACTCGCAGGTCATCTTCTCCTGATCGGTGGCCATATACGGGGAAACGAAACCGCGTTCAAACTGCATACCTTCCACGACTTCAAGGGATGTTTCCATGGTCTTGGCGTTCTCAACTGTGATAACACCATTGTAACCTACCCTCTCCATCGCATCGGCTATGAGGTTGCCTATCTCTTCATCATTGTTAGCAGATATTGTAGCTACCTGGGTGATCTTGTGCTTGTCCTTGACATCCTTGCTCTTTTCCTTCAGGTCCGCGACAACCTTCTCCGTTGCCTTCTCAATTCCCCTCTTTACTTCAATGGGGTTTGCACCTGAAGTGATGTTCCTTAAGCCTTCGGTGATTATTGCCTGTGCAAGCAGGGTAGCGGTTGTCGTACCGTCACCGGTGTTGTCCTGGGTCTTTGAAGCTACTTCCTTGACAAGCTTTGCACCCATGTTCTCGAACTTGTCCACAAGCTCGATCTCCTTTGCAATGGTAACACCGTCATTGGTTACCACCGGGCTGTTTGCCTTGTCGAGTACAACGTTGCGCCCTTTTGGACCCAGTGTTATTTTCACGGTATTGGCTACCTTGTCAACACCATTTAACAATGCCTTACGTGCATCCACATCAAACATGATCTGTTTAGCCATCTTGATTACCTCTTATTGCAATTACCTGCTTATCTTACTCTTCCACCACAGCTAATACGTCCTTGAAATCGATGAACAGGTGTTTTTCCCCGTCAACATCGACCTCATCACTCCTGTAGCCGCCATATATAATGTGATCTCCGGCTTTAAGTGGAAGCGTTTTGCCATCTTCAAAGGTACCTACTCCTACTACGATACCTTCCTTCTTCTCTTCCTGGGCGGAGTCAGGGATGAATATACCACTTTCCGTGACCTCTGCCTTCTTGACAGCTTTTATTAACACTCTTTCTCCGATTGGCCTTATAATCATACAAATCATCCTCTAGATATTGTCCGGCAAAGCACCGGATCACAGACATCTATATTGCTAATCCAGTATATAAAACTTTTGCATAAAATGCATAATTTATACGTTTTGTATACATGATATCAACAAAATGTATAAACATTTATATGCAATATCATAGATAGGAAGAAAGCATGGCACGGCAGATTCTACTTATCAAACTGGAAAAGCCACGGGAGAAAAAACTCGAGCAGGATATCCACTGGCTGTGCAACAGCTTTGGATTATCATCAGGCAGGGATACGGAAAACCTTGCAACAAAAATTGTTATCGATCTGCTTCAGCAGATTTCGGAGAACCAGGAGAAGGTGTCATCTGATAAAATAGCAGACAGCCTTGAAGTAACACCATCAAGGGTCAATCACCACGTACGTAATCTTATCAACGCAGGACTGCTATACAGGGAAAGAAGGAGACTTCACCTGCGGGGAGGAAGTCTCAAGGCTGCAGTCCAGGAGATGAGAAAGGATTCCGAGCGCATATTCGATGAGCTCGAAGAGATTGCCGAGGAGATCGACAACCAGGTGGGATTAAAGAACCGATAGGCTCTGAAAATCAAAAGCTGATCAGAGTTTCATTCTTCTGTTTTGTCGTGAACCCAGAAATCACCGTCTATCGTGAATTCTTTTTTCCATATGGGTACTTCTTCCTTCAATCGTTCAAGTGAATCAATAAGAGCGATGAATAGTTCTTTTCTGTGACCTGCTGCAACTACAATATAGACGATATCCTCGCCGACTTTGATAAGACCGGTGCGGTGATGCATTACAACATCGATGATGCCCTCTCTCTGTTTCATTTCAGTACAGATCTTATCCATTGCCTTTTCGGCAACATCGGCATATTTCTCAAATTCAAGAGCCGTGGTTTGAGTTTCACCTGTAACCTGGCGGACGATGCCGGTGAAAGTGGCAATGCCTCCTGAGAATTTGATATCAGGATTGCTCTTGACCTTACGGATAAGCGATTCCAGGGTTACCCAATCATCCTGCTGCAGGACAAGATCAACAAGTTCCCCGATGTCCGGGTCAGATTTTTCGGGAAGCCGGGCAACAACATTGCTCATATCCTCCTTTTCTGCAGCCTCGCCAAGGACTATCTTTGGCAGAGAACTACTTTTTGCACCTTCCACTATGGCAAAGTCCATACCCATGTCTGCAAGGGAGTCAAGGGCATCATCAAGGGTTGGATCTCTTTTGATAGTGACAAGTTCATCCTCTGTTATGGCAACAACGCCCTGTGCACCTGCATCGAAGTGTTTCCCCGTATCGGTGTTCCCGGGATTGAAACGATGATGGAACATCAGTTTGACCGTACCCACTGACCCTTTTTCAGAAAGAGCTTCAACAAGACGGGTGACGAGTGTTGTCTTGCCGGTCTTCTTATAGCCTGCAACACAGATTACTTTCATAAAAATGAGTTAAGATTATTCATTCTATAAGTATACGACGAAGCTGACAATTTGAATAAATATAAGATATTCAGTAAATTATAATAGCATAATTTAGAATAACTTATAAATGTCAACATTGTTCATATTTTCATGAACGAGTACAAAATATGCATTCGTGAGATGCCCGAGGATGAGCGCCCCAGGGAAAGGCTGCTCAAATACGGACCCGAAGCATTATCGAACGCTGAACTGCTGGCCATCATCCTGAGAACGGGATCACGAAAGGAAAATGTTGTCAATATGTGCAGCCGCATATTCTCAGAATACAGCCTCAAAAGACTGAGCCAGGCAAATATCAAACAATTGATGCAGATACATGGCATAGGTGCCGCAAAGGCTGCGCAGATAGCAGCAGTATTCGAACTTGCCCGCAAACTGGAAGGATTTACGGATGATCCAAAACGCAAGATCAGATCCCCTGCAGATGTATATTCACTGCTTTATCCAAAAATGCGCGAGCATAAAAGGGAAAGACTTGTGGCCCTGCTTCTGGATACAAAGAACCAGGTACTGCGTGAGGAACTAATCTCCATCGGCAGCCTGAATGCAAATATCGTTCACCCAAGAGAGGTATTCAAAGCAGCACTTATGGAATCATGTGCTTCCGTAATTCTCTCACACAACCACCCTTCAGGTGATCCCACACCAAGCAGGGAGGACATTGCAGTAACAGAGAAGCTTGTGGAAGGTGGGAAACTACTGGGAATTGATGTGCTGGACCATGTTGTCATCGGGGATGGGAGGTATGTGAGTCTTAAGGATGAGGGATATGTGAGATAGGCCTGCCCTAACAAAACATTTAAAGTACAACCCGGCAATTAAGCAGTCAGATGAAAGAGATTGAACTTGAGGATCCATACACGATTCCCTATAAAGGGATCTATGTTGTATGCGATAAAAACAACGAATACGCTGAGATCATCGAACATACGAACTGCTATGGTGGTGCCGCATGGTCGAAGTTCCATTATTCGCACTCACCTCTTATCCTGAACACCAGGTCTATCGGTAACATGATACGCTACCTTGTAAGGACAGGAACGTCCACTCTTGATCTGAAACCCCCCAGATCGGCAGCGGGTATTGAATCTGTAATCGTCAGTGGTGATGAGATCCACATAAGCTACTCCGGACTTGGAGGTGGCGGGGTCGGTGCGACTAAGTGCAGGGCACTTGCCGAAGGAGTACTGCGCTACGAGTGTACAGAATCTGGCGGCGGGCGTGCTGCAAAAGGTACGATTGTTGTTCCCAGAAGGGAAAGGGTACTCATTGGCATCGACGACACGGACACAAAGGAAACCGGAGCTACGTGGACACTTACCCACAACATAGCAAAGGAACTCGATTGCCCCGAATCTGTTTACCTGTCACATACCCTGGTACAGCTCTATCCGGTTGAAGCCAGGACACAGAATTGTGTTTCCACTGTGCTTGAATTTGGCTGCACGGGCGATCTGGCAAAGAGAGAGTTGCTGGAAAATACGAAGGCAGCACTTAAAAAATACAGCGCTTCTGACCAGACAGGCATGGTCGTACTATCAGACTTTGATGCAAAAGGAGTGTACGAATACAGTAAACAGTGTCGCTCCGGTGAACTGACAAAAGATTATGCAATGCAGTATGCCGATGAGCATGGAGTTGATGTATGGATGGACGGAAACGGTGTCATAGGTGCGCTTGCATCCCTTGCATGGTTTGCCCGTCCTGACGAATCCATCCGCCTTGAAGCAGAGATCGAATAGATGAGAAGATGAAGAGTAATCCCGATACCACCGGACTTGATGCATTATATCTTGCAGCCATTGACTCGGACGTAGAGTTCATCACCGCAGTTGCAGGATTCCCAATTACTGCAGTTGCCGGGAAATTCGTCCATGAAAAAGATACACAGAACTACGACATCCACTGGATAACAAACGAGAAATCCGCGCTCGAGACAGCACTGGGAGCATCCGTCACAGGCCGCAGGTCCATGGTAATGGTCAAGCATGTAGGTATGAATGTGCTCGCCGATCCCCTCATGACAGCAGTGATTCACACCATAGGGGCAGGCCTTGTTATTCTTGCAGGGGACGACCCCGCAGCAAGAGCATCCCAGAATGAGCAGGACTCCCGCTGGTACGGTAAGATTTCCGAACTCTCTGTTCTTGATCCTACAACACCTGAAGATGCGTATAAATGTGTTCAAAGAGCCTTTGAACTGTCCGAAGAGTCAAAGGTACCCGTAATCATCAGAATCACTGACAGGCTTGAAAAGAGTAAAGGTGAATTTGAGAGAGAGATTGAAAGAGATGGTCCTGTTATCAGGAACGAATTTGACAGATCCATCTGGAAACTCACAATGCACGGAAAGCACCAGCGCTTCCATCAGGAATCACATCCGCTTCTAATCAACGAGTCCGAAACCAGTCCATTGAATAAAATAACGGAAAATGGCACGGATATCGGTATAATCTCATCGGGATATCCGGCGTCAATAGTTGATGAGCTCATTTATTCGAACACAGAATACTCAGAAGTATCGCATCTGGCACTTAAGGTAGTATCACCCTTTCCCTTTGATCTGGTAAGCAGATTTGTCAGGGAACACAGGCAAATACTGGTAATTGAAGAAAGTGAGGACTTCATCGAATCCCATCTGAATGTGCTCGGGAATATCAGAGGCAAAGCCAGCGGACATGTACCTGTCGGACTTGTTAGCAAAGAGAACATCGAATTTGCTCTAAAGAACATCGATAAAAACAGCATTAAAGAATATACCGAAATCCAGACCATAGAGTCACGGGGTTCCCGTCCCATATGTGAGACATGTCCCTACATGCCCCTCTATCATGTCCTGAAAGAGGTGGATGTGATGGTTGCAGGTGATATGGGATGTTCCATCCGTACGGCTCCTGAACCGCTTTGTGCAGTCAATACCGGATTCTCACTTGGGGGAGCCATTTCCACAGCATGTGGTTTTAAAGAAAAGGGGATTGCCGTCATCGGGGATTTCGGACTAGCCCACTCTGGGATAGTGGGGCTGATAAATGCGGTGAATTCCGGATTTGAGCTTCTTGTGATAATTCTTGACAACAGGGTGGCAGCAATGACAGGAGGTCAGGATACGCCCGATCTTAAGGAAACCGTACTCTCACTTGTTCCTGATATGACAGTTCTTGATGTCGATGAAATGATAAATATCGGTGGGATCCATCATACCCGGGAAGAACTTGAAGACATGATCAGGAAAAAACTCAGCTCACAGGGCATATCAGTGCTTTACCTGCAGGGCAAATGCATCCTTTACTGATAGAGAAGTACGATCGCCCCAATCTATATCAAGCTGAAAGACAATTCTTTTTTAGGGATTTTGATATGGACAGAGTAACACACTTTCATATTCCTGCGGACAATATGCGCCGGGCCAAGATATTTTACAGGGAGATGTTCGGCTGGGAATTCATGGAAACCGGCATGGACCAGGATTATACAATGGCAACGACTGTTAAGACCGATGAGGAACAGATGCCTCTTGAGCCAGGAGCCATAAACGGAGCACTATTTCTCAGAAGAAGACCTGAAGAAAGCCCTTCTGTTGTCCTCAGCGTGGAGGATATCCAGGGTTACGTTGAAAGAGTAGAGAAGGCAGGTGGACAGATAGTCAGCCCCGTTGCCCAGGTTGAAGATTTCGGACTGTTTGCGGAGATCCGGGATACAGAAGGTAATTTACTTGGATTGTGGCAGGATTTGACTGAATCCGATTGATATTTGAAGTTTCAAGTTTCAAACAACCAAATAATAGTTTCAGGAATTAATCCTGATATTTTTAAACCAAAATCACGCTTAAAGCTGATATATCAGAGATTAACGGGAATCCCCAGAATTTCTCTGCTACCATTAGCTATGTCACGTGCGATTTCCGCACAGCCGACGGCAGCACTCCATCTGTCAAGCACATGGCAATCCGTTCCAAGGTGTTTTTTGATCTTTTCAGCCACATAAGGAAGCTCAACAACAGATCCTTCGAGAACCACTTCACCTTCGAAGGCATAATCTTTGAGCAATATCTGCATACCGGATATTTCCATTGCCGCAAAAAGTGCGATTGTATCCAGTGCAAGCAAAGCAGCAGGATCGTTATCTTCTGCAGCTCTGAACAGTTCATCCCTGTCTGAGAACGGGGTATGTTTCAGAACGCCTGCATTGATGAATGCCTCGTTGGCACTGAGCTCATCCGCATCAATGTCCCTTAGAGCCTGGACATCGAGCGGACCATGGTTTATACCCGGAGCAAAGATGCAGGCATCAATGGCACCTATAAGCTTACCGTCAGCAATTCCCAGGGTCACGGTATTGGAACTTATGTCTGAAAGGACAAAATTTTCAAAACCCATACATAAAGCATGATATGCAATACCTATCTTCTCCGGACTTGTTGAATGGGAGAAAACATTCAGACGAGGATCGGTCTGGCTTCTGTCATGGATACCGGGAATCACAACAGCAGGAATCCCCGAGTTCCTGATGGCATCAAAAACACGGCTACCACCTCCGGTCTTTTTACCTGCACCCTCTATGCTCCTGACACCCCTGTTTTTCACGTCACCGATACTCCCAACCGATATAATGTCATCACCCATGGAGTAAGTGACCGCCATCATCCCGATATCATTTTTACTGATATTGAACTTGTCCTCAATGAGAGTGATGACATCGGATTCACTCATCGGAGCTATATCCTGTCTTGGGATTTCCAGTTTACTGATCTCAGACCTCTCATCAAGAAATGCAAAGCGCATTGCCGTTGTACCGTGATCGATTCCGATGAACATAATAAGCACCATTTTTCAGCTATTCAAGTGTGAGCATCGAATTGAGCTCTTCCATAACACGCTCGCCTTCGTCGGCAGTACCTACGGTCGTGACTATCCTGAGTTCCTGTGAAGAAGTACCGTGTGATATAAGCATTCTAAGGTTCCCGCGATCATCCGGCCTGAGTATCTTGGCGGCTATTACTCCACCTGAATTACCTTTACCCTTGACGTTAATTACCGAAGGGATGATCTTCTTGACCTCAGGATGCTGGCTTATGAGAGCCACAAGCTTTTTTCCATGACGGTTGCCAATAATAGTTGTATGTGAGCCACCAAGCTTGGTCTTTGCTTTGCTTACTCCGCTTCCTTTTTGAGGGTGACCGGCATTCATTGGAGAAAATTACAATACGAAATATAAAATATTGGTGGTTGGCAGATTTGAAAAAGAAAAGGTCAGGAAAGATCAGATCTGTTGAATATCCGCCATATCAATGAGCTTTATACCGGAATCGAGCAATACTTTGATAGCGGTTTCGATATCATTAACCCTGAGGATGAGCAATGCCTGTTCCGTCTTTGTGACAAAGGCATAGGCATAATCTATATTGATATTCTTCTCACCAAGGACATCCGCTATCTTTCCAAGACCTCCGGGCACATCCTCCATCTCAATACCAAGTACATTGGTTTCAGATACAGTGAAACCTGCATCATGCAAAACCTCGTGTGCCACATCAGGCCTGTCCACAACCATTCTGATAATACCAAAATCACCGGCCTCGGCTATGGTGAATGCCCTGATATTGATACCTGCCTTACGGAAGTTGCTGGCGATCTTAGCAAGCCTTCCGGGCTTGTTCTCAGCGAAAAGGGAAATCTGCTTGATAATTTTGTCTTCCATGAAACCACCTGTTAATAAAATTATGTTTAATGCGATATTATAAGTTCCTGTTGTCTGTCACTCTCTTGGCCTTACCCATGGAACGCGGAATCGTTCCGCTCTCTACCAGCTCGACCTTTACAGAGATGTTCAGGACACTTTTAAGAGCCGAAGCGACCTTCTTTTCCAAGTCGATGATATCGTTTACCTTATCACTGAAGGCCTGGTCTGTCATCTCGATCTGTACCTTCATGACGTCAAGCTCGTTCACCCTGTCCACAACTATCATGAAGTGCTCGCCGACCTCGGGAATAGTCATGAGTACGGACTCTATCTGACCCGGGAAGACATTGATGCCACGTACGATAAGCATATCGTCGGCACGTCCGAGTACACGCATAATACGCGGGTGTGTCCTGCCACACTTGCATGGCTCTTTGTTTATAACAGTTATATCGCCGATCCTATACCTGATCAACGGAAGTGCTTCCTTGAACAGTGTGGTGATAACGAGTTCTCCTCTCTCACCTTCCTTGAGCTGCTCCCCGGTCTTAGGATCGATTACCTCTATGAGGAACTGGTCAGCCCATATGTGGATTCCGTCCTGGTACTGGCATTCTGTGAAAAGAGGACCGCTGAGTTCTGAAGTTCCGTAGATATCATAGGCCTTGATGCCTGTTGCCTGCTCGATCCTTGCACGCATTTCCTCGGACCAGGGTTCTGCACCGAATATACCCACACGCAGGTTAGTGTCCTTATCTATACTGACATTTGCCTTTTCAGCAACCTCGTTCATGAAAAGGAAATATGAAGGAGTACAGGCAATGACACTTGAATTCAGGTCCTGTATCAGCTCGATCTGCCTTTCTGTGTTACCAGAGCTTGTAGGGAGTACGGTCGCACCGATCTCCTCGGCACCGTAATGGGCACCAAGACCACCTGTGAACAGTCCGTATCCGTAGCCTATCTGTATGATATCGCCCCGTCCGACACCGATGGAAGTCATGGCTCTTGCAAGGGAAGTGGTCCATCCGTCGATATCGTTCTTGGTATAGCCCACAACAGTTGGCTTTCCTGTGGTTCCGGATGAGACATGGAATCTTACAAGCTGTTCATTGGGAACACAGAACATTCCTGTGGGATAGGTGTCTCTGAGATCACTTTTATAGGTGAAGGGAAGTTTTTTCAGATCATCCAGTGTCTGAATGTCTTCCGGCCTGACACCTGCTTCGTCAAATCTCTTTTTGTAAAAATCCGAATGCTGGTAAACATAATTCACCAGGTGTTTTAATTTCTTCTCCTGCATTTTTTCCAGTTCGTCAACCGGCATGCGTTCAATCAGTGGATTCCAGTACTCTAACATTTTATCACCCGTTTTGGCTTATTCCGAATCTTCCTTTATAGCCTCGCAGATAGACGGATTCGGTTTTCCCTGAAGAATAGTACGAATCCTTTTCCTGCATTCCTGTATTATGACATCCATATCCGCTACAACATCAATTCCCGCAGCACCTGCATGTCCTCCTCCGGTACCCTTGTAATTGGAACTTATATCTTCCATTATCTTACCAAGGTTCACACCGGAACTTACCGCATCACGTTTTGCCCTTCCGCTGACCCTTACGTTCCTGTCACGTGAAGTTCCGATAAGAGCAACATCGGCACCGATGTTCAGGAACATAGAGGATGCAGCACCACCAAAGGAATTCACATGGGAGTCAACGACCAGCCAGTCGTCAACACGCTCGATATTTGCTCTCGTGGCGCATTTAAGCATGGCAATACGCATGGATATGTCCTGGGGTGTCGAGGCCATCATCTCAAGCACCTCCGCATATTCCACTCCACTTGTCTCTACAATCTCCGACACGCTTCTGAATGTATCGGATGTTGCATGCTTGAAATGACCGGTATCCGTGATGATACCTGTAAGAAGACCAAGTGCCGTCCTGCGCATGATAGGGGCACCCATGATGCGCAGTATATCGAATACTATCTCTGCGGTAGAAGTTGCATGGCGATGCAGATAGAATTCAGCATTATCGATAAGTGCTGTAGTAGCATGATGGTCGATAACGCAATATTTACCAAGTTTTATGTCGTTCAATTGTGAACTGGTAGATGTGTCCACTACCAGTGTGATATCGTATTGTGATGGGTCGGGATTCTCCACCACATCTATATTAAGCTTATCAATAAGAAGCGAGGCAACACGGTTACAACCATCCACAAGACCGACTGTTCCTCCAACGGCCTCGGATAGTGCAAATGCGCTGCTCACAGCATCTGGATCGGCATTACGATGACACAAGTAAAGAATATTTGAATAATCCAGAAGTCTATTGTAAAACTCCAGTTCTTCAACCTGCATAGAAACCTCTGATTATCACTATGATCGATAATCCGAGAAAGTCAGCAGTGAGGAAAAGGCTTTATTCTGCCTGATTCCCCATGGCCTGCTCGATTTGTTCCTGAAGTTGAGTAAAACGCTTGGAGATACGCTCTTCCTGCCTTGAGATGGACTGAAGCCTCAGGGTAAGTGTCTCGACTTTTTCCTGCATCTTGGAGACAGTCTCTTCCTTGTTGGCCTTGATCTGCAGCTCGCCTACGGTCCTGTATATAACCGCATCATCAGGAAGCTTTTCCAGCTCTTCCAGTGCACGCTCGGACTCCTTCTGCAGGGACTCCATCTGTGCTTTCTGCATCGCAAGCGATTGTGCCTGCTGCTGGACTTGCTGCAACTGTGCCAGTTGGTTCTGTATCTGTGGGGGTATTTGTGTACTCATTTGGTTTCACCTGGAATACCAATAAACCTGAAGTGATTTTAATGTTTCCATAAGAGACGCGGTGATAAACGCAAATCCGGAGTCAGCTTATGGCAAAACAAAACAAAACAAAAAAGAAGTCTAGCTGTTGTCTGCAAGAGCTGACACTTCAAGGGCTACCTGTATAAGTCTCAGCCATGTGTTCAGGGTTGACCTCATGGAAACAAGATCATCGGCTTCGACAGTGAGATAAAGATAAGAGCCCTCGGGCCTGAGATCGATACTTGACCTGTCGGTGACCTGAGACTCGATCTCAGGGAGCAAAGATCTGTATACGGATAATGCGGCTTCGGTCTCAAAAACAGATTCGGTGACAAGCTTCAACTGTCATCACCATGGAATATCCTGTGCGATCTGATCTTCAGGGAGAAAAGTACTCTTTCGCCTTCTAAAAAATCTATCTGTTTATCTGATATGATAATCTTCTGAACAGCTGAAGAATCTTCATCCATCTGAAGCAACTCAGATAATACCGGAGCAAGTTCACCCTCCCCTTCCAGAGAAGTCTCTGCGGACCCGGGACTACAGTAGGGTTCATCGGATGTCCATACTGACATGTAAATTGAGAGAACGCAGAAACCATCCGGGTCATATACACTGATACTTCCGGGATTTCCGTGATACTCGCCAATCACCATGAGAGGGCTGGTGTCTGCATGTTCCAGAACCTCGCCCATTCCCATTTTACCGCGATTGAAATAAGCGCAGTTGAAAAAAGATGCCAGTAACTTACACAGGGTACGTGTACTGGCTGAAGGTTTGCGAGAAGAAGTAATTAACATTTACTTCTACTGAGCCTTGACGCGTTTGATTGATGTCGGACGCTCTTTGACAAGTATTCTGTGTCCGCAGTAAGGACAGCGAATACCTGTGTACTCATAGTCGATCTCAACATTTCGTTTGCATCTGGTGCATTTGTAATCCATGCTCACCTTACTCTACTTTTTCTGCCTTTTCTGCTTTCTCTGCCTTTTCGGTGGCTTTCCTTACAAAACGTGCAACAGTCTTACCTACACTGGTCTGTGGAAGATAGGTACCGCCTGCAAATGTGTAGTCACACTTGCTGCATTTCCAGATACCTGTACCTACTCTGCCGACAGTCGGACGTGCACATCTTGCACACACATGAGGCATGCGCATCTTGTATTCAAGATCCGCTACAAGTTTACGGTCCTTTCTACCGTAACGTACACCAAACCTTCCTGCTGATCTGGATACACGTCCTTTTCTCGTATATTTTTTTGCCATGAATCTAAACTCCTTGAATCAAATGAATTATATTAATACTATCTAGTTCTGGAGGTCCGAGAGATGAGCCTCACGTAGCTCGGCTGCCTTCTCACATGCCATATCCACAGCCTTGAAAAGCTGTTCCTCCGTCAATGCACCGTCACCGCTCTTCTGCATTCCGGAGATCGAACCGTCCTTATTTGAGACCACAGTGATCTTGGTATCACATACTGTCTCTTCGTCAAGTTCAGGATCCACCATCAGTGAGCCGCCAATGTTTATCACGGTAACTCCCAGAGGCATGTCCTTGACGGGCATAGCAATGTCTTCGCCCTTTCCTGCACTTTCCGCAGGTATGGTGGTTGTTAACAAAGCTGCTATGGCACCCATGGAGGAAGCATCCTGTATGTTTCCACCATTATTGAGCACATGGATGTCGATAAAGACCATCCATACTTCTTCTCCCTCCGTAATACACAACTTACTTAAATCAATTGCGCCTGATTCACGGACACCACGATCGGTCACCCTGGCCATCTCAATGGCATTCTCCCTTGGAGGACCTGCCTCAAAATCAGGAGAAGCGATCGGATTGAGTTCGAGACTCGTTATAATGACACCTTCACCGGCTGAATCCGGGAACGGAGTTCCGACCTGCATTTTTACTCCGACGAGTACTTCGGTATCGCCATACTTGACCCATGCGGAGCCCTCGGCTTTATCGATAACATTTGTCTTAACTTCAATATCCCTTACTTCATCAAAAGCACGACCATCGGTACGTTTTCCCTTGAGCATAAGGTTGTAGATATAATCCCTTTTCAATACAGACATTACTTCATTGCTCACGGACCTCACCTCCCTCGGTAGTATCCTCTTCATCGTCTGTCTTCTCTTCAACAGTATCGACGAAATCCTCTTCTACATCCTCCGGCTCTTCTTCGTCATCCACGTCCTCGGATCCTTCATCCTCTTCCGATTCATCGGAAACGTCTTCTTCCCCGGAATCCTCTGTATCGCATTTTTCCAATGCTTCAACATCTACATCTTCATCGATGTCATCGGGTATGTCTATATCAGCATCATCTGAGAACTTGGTCTTTAAAGCCTCTTTCTGCATCTCAAGGATCTGGTAGCAACCTTCCTTACACAGCTTGATAGCTTCCTTGAACTCTTCCTGTGTCAGGTCGCCGTCCATCTGCAAAAGTGTGATCTCCCCGTCCTGGGTAATTGCTATGGGCAGGTCTGCCTCACCATAGTTATCCTCAGGCTTATTCAGATCGAGGACAAGTTTTCCGTCAACCTTCCCTACTGCGCATGCAGCTACAAGACCTTTCATGGGAATCCCGGCATCTGCCAGGGCAATTGAAGCTGCGTTGATAGCAGCGGTCCTTGTACCGGCATCTGCCTGCAGAACCTCTGCAAAGACATCGATTACAGCACTGGGGTAAAGATGTGTCATCACAACAGGTTCGAAGGCTTCACGACTTACCTTTGATATCTCGATACTTCTCCTGCTCGGACCAGGTCTTGCACGGTCCTCAACTGAGAAAGCCGCCATGTTGTATCTGTATCTGATCAGCGCAGAATCGGCTTTCTGCAGTCTTCTGGGATGAAGTTCCCTGGGGCCGTAAACTGCTGCAAGTATCTTATTGTTGCCCCATTCCAGATAACAGGAACCATCAGCACGTGACAGCACTCCTATCTTGATCGTCATCGGTCTTATTTCATCAATTTGCCTGCCGTCCAGGCGTAAACCATTCTCATCAATGAACTTTTCAGGTTTATCATTCATACTAATTCTCCAACTTTCACGCAATCGGCCGCTAACTTTTGCAAAAAGGGTATATCCGGATCAATCGTCCGTTTCATCCAGAAGTGCGTCTACCTTTCTGTAGGTATCTTCAGGAATTTCGCTTTCATCTTCTACTTCTTCGGCCTCAGCAAGGTCTTCCTCAGCATCAACATCTCCCTCATCTCTCAGGAACTGACAGACCCTGTCCGTCAGTCCGCTTGTATGGGACTGCTTCATGATCATGTCTATAGCTTCGGTAAGACGATCCATATCATTTTCTTTTCCGTTGATCCAGATCCTTCCGTTCTGGCCCACGAAGATCTCGCTGTCTGCTTCTTTTTTAAGCATCGAGACCATCGAGCCGCCATGTCCTATGACCCGGGGGACCTTTGCAGGTACAACTTCGATTATCCTTCCCACTTTAAGAGGCTTTAATCCCCTCTCACGCATGGAAAGTTCCACCTTCATGGAAGGATTCACATCTTTAACACGTAACAGTGCTGAATCACCAACATCCATTATACCTGGCATTTTGTCGGAATCAACTCTTTTAGGATACTCGGAGACATGCAGCAGACCATCATAGGGAGAACCGATGTCAAATATCCAGTTTGAAGGAGTTACCTCAATAACAGTACCAATTACAAAATCCTTACTTGAAGGAATGTATTTTCCTGAGAACGGGATCACAGATATCCTGTTTCTTGTATTCTTGACCCCGTATAAAAGAGAATAGACCTTTCCGTCTTTCACATAAGTACCGGACCCCGAGTCTGCCTTATTCTCAGACAGGAACTGGCCCGGAAACACTATTTCTCGTTCCATTATCCATCCTCATAAAAGTTTAGTTTCAACATCCCCTTTGGTCAGGTGGTTCACCAGTCCGTAGAAGTCATTCTGCAGACCTGCAGGCATTCTTACAACCGCAACCCAGGATCCGTCATTCTGCCACTCGTTCTTCACAAGGTTTCCAAACTTGGAGACATCTCCGTAGGATTTGGCAGCATATTCCGCAGGTATCTTCACAGCTATATCGACCTCTTCGAACCTGATGGGGATGATAGGACGGATGGCCTTCATAACAATATTGACCTGCTCATCCACGCCCTTGAAAAGATCTATATGGACCTTTGCCTCTTCCATGGCAGCCTCGATCCTTGCCCGTGGATGCGGGGTCTTTGTCTGGGGGTTGATCGCATTCTGTACAATGACGGTTACAACCTGCTTGGTCTTTTCCTCAAGCAGGAACTTTCTCTGCTCGGTTGTAAGCTGGAGTTCACCGTGTTCCAGTATCTGACGGGCGGCCTCAATTACATCGGTAGTATCAAAGGTGTTCTCTATGTCGGATTCGGCTGCATGGTCTCCTTGATGGGCGTCGGTGAAAATAGATTCGACTGCGAGTATATCTTCAATCTTAACATCTTCGCCCCTGTTCAGTGCAAACGCTCCGTCGGGATCTACCAATACCTCGAACTGATGTTTACCTTTCTTGAGCCTTGCAATTACTGCCTCATCAAGTGATACCATTTTCTTTCACCCCTAATTCCTGTCATTTATCACTTATTCGTCGGATCCTTCTTCAGGATTCTCTGAACTATCTTCCTCTTCTTCCTCACCTTCTGTGAACTCGTCCTTGAGTTCTTCCTGGATGCGGTCTACGTATTTTTCGACCTCTTCCTCGGAAAGCTTTATGAATTGCCTCTGTTCGAGTGTTACAAGTCCTACTTCCAGGGTAGCTGCATTGAGCTTGCCTTCTGTGGACCTGTAAAGTGCCTTCATGCCCAGCATGATCGCATCTTCCATATCCATGTCGTCCTTGTAATCCGATTCGAAGATCTCCATGAATGAATTTCTGCCTGCACCAATAGCGGTTGCCTTGTACTCAAGCAGTGCACCGCTTGGATCGGTCTCGAAAAGGCGTGGTCTTGAGTCGTCAACACCTGCTATCAGCAGAGCGGTACCATAGGGACGGGCACCACCGTACTGGGTGTAGCTCTGTTTGTGGTCACATATCTTCTTTGCAAGTACCTCTACGCCTACCTGCTCGTCATAAGAGACCTTATTGATCTGGGCTTCCACCCTTGCCCTGTCAACCAGTGCACGGGCGTCGGCCACAAGACCTGATGTGGCTGCACCTATGTGATCGTCGATCTGGAATATCTTTTCAATGGATTCTGCTTCGATGAGTCTGCTTGTGATCCTTTTATCTACAAGAAGAACTACTCCGTCCTTTGCTTTTACACCCGCTGCAGTTGTACCCCTCTTAACTGCCTCCCTGGCATACTCTACCTGAAAAAGACGCCCATCGGGACTGAAAACAGTAATTGCACGATCATAACCCATTTGTGGTGTCATTTGCATCTTAACTTCATCTCCTGTATTAAAATAGTGAATAGTAATCTGTAGTCTTACTAGCTGAAATATGCATTCTACTCATTTATATGTGACTGTTCTACCGGGTTAAATACATCCACACCCGCTAAATACTTTTTTGTTGCAGCCCGAACGGTGCCCGATATTCCCAGGACATGGAAGAGAACTCTGGTACCCCTGACATCCCTGATGGTTGCAAGAACTGCACGGGTATTACTCGTTCTTTCCGGTGAGCAGCGAACCACTCCTTTCATATCTTCAAAGGCGAGCAACCTGATGGCACATTCGCTTGAACCCACATCGCCAAGAAGTGAACCGGCGGCCGAGAATATCTCCCTTATCAGGTCATCTCTTTTCACAGGTCCTTCAGCAATGAGCTCGAAAGCCAGATATCTCCTGCCATCACGCAACGTCGGAGGTAATATCTTCATACGATATCATCTCCCCGGGAGCATTCATCCTCGATGTCCGTTCCGATTATCTCGACACCTTCACAGAGATATCCCTCTGGAGGGCGGTTCCCGGAAATGATCGCTTCAGGAATTGTGCTCAGGCCCCGTATCGCTTCCTCACGGGACATCCCGAACAATGCAGCAAGGGCGATGAGTTCCCTGGGTGCACGCATATCATAGACCGATTGAGGACTGCTGGTCAGCAGATAAGGGACATCGTATTTTCGTACAAGTTGCAGATTCTTTCTGAAATTGCTTAACGCATGTACCCTGTTACCTCCCCTCAGCCTGATAAGACTCCCAAGGTCAAAGGCAACAGCTACATTATTATCACTGGCTGCCTTTGCAAGCACGTGATTAAAACCACTTTCCCGGCCCATATTCATATCCGTAAGAATGTCAACCCTTGGATTCTCGACGGCAGCCCGGTTAATACTTTCAATTCCACCACATACCGTAATAAGGTCAACTCTGTCCCGGTACCTGTCAACAATACTGTGGATCTTCGAGGCATTTTTAGGCCTGATCGCCACAGCTGAGAAGATCTCTATATCCTCAGAGTCAAGATCACCTACGGATATCTTAGAATTGGCAGGATAGTTTATGGCAATGCCACTGTATCCCAGATGACCTGCAGTTGCAGCTAGCTCTTCGACCCGGTTGCTGCTCTCTGGAACAAAACTAACATTGAGGTCGTAGTATCCGGATTCAACCAAACAATTCCTCCACAATCCTTCCGGCCTTCTCACGGTTTTTGGGATATGTGGCTATCTTTACACGGATCGCTATGGCATCCGAGGAGGACGTCATCTCAACCTGCCCCTCAAAGGCAGCCTGCTTGTCAAACCTCATGTGAAATACCTGCGCATCATCAAGACGATCCGGCATCTCAGACCTGAGGAGCTCTACATCCTCATCTGACATATTCTGCCTGATAAATCGGGCAAGAGCTTTAGATTCCTGTTTGCGTGAAACCTGTGCACTGAAGATCTTGATGGAATTGCCATAGTGGCCTTCAGCATCAATAATTTCCACGGATTCAGAAAGCTTATCGTCGTCAGCTCTGTCAGTGGAATTCAGTAAAAATAAGTCCAGGGCCTTTCTGACCCTGGCGGGATCTTCAGTCGAATGCGCGATCACACGCAAGCCGATATAATGGATCACTTTCCTTTGTTTTCGTTTGACCTGATACTTGGTCTGGTCTTCTCAGTACCGGTACCGCGTCCCATCATACCTCTGCCCTTGCGGCCTGCACTGGTCTTACCGCGCTGGGCACGGCCTTTGTGAGTACTGTTGCAGATCCAGTTGAGATTCCTGTCGCTCTTGATAACAGGATGGTTTGGGTCTACGAGGATAACTTCGTACCACTTGAGCTTACCGTCCTCTCCTACCCAGTAAGAGTTCAGTACTTCCAGGTTGGGGAACTTTCTTCCTGCACGCTCTTCTGCAATCCTCTGGATGCTCTTGCCTGCAGTTATCTTGTTCTTACCCATGTTGTGTGTACGTCTTCCACGCATGTACCTGGGTCTTCTAAGACCTCCCCTGCGTACCTTTACGCGGGCAACTACTATTCCCTGTTTTGCCTTGTATCCGAGTGAGCGAGCACGGTCAATTCTTGTAGGACGCCTGACCTTTGTGACAGAGCCTTCCTTTCTCCATTCCTGGAGCCTTTCCCATCTGAGCTCGCTGACGTAATTCTCGTCAGGATTCTTCCATGCATCCTTTATGTATGCGTAAAATGATCTGGACAATATATTCACCTTGTTTCATCTTCTTGTTTCACGGTTCAGCTTATATCAAAGCTACATTCCCACGGGACAGATCCCGACAATGAAACAGGACTAGTACCAACCTGATATGATTTAAAGTTTTTTGCCAATTTGAAAACAAAATCATTTTATAAGTAAGACACAATCAGACTGCAATGAATAGAACAAAGGCAAATTATTATGTCGATCTAATCCTCACACTGCTGTTCATTATGGTCCTCATCACAGGCCTTGTTATGTATCTTCTCATACCCGGTGGAGTAAGACATGGCAGATATCAGGAGTATCTTGGACTGACCAAGGCAAGCTGGACACTTACCCATAACCGCTCAGCAATCCTTATGACAGCAATGGTCGGATTACACCTGGCCCTGCACAAAAAATGGATAGTCTGTGCGACACGCAATATCTTAACCAGGAATAATAACAAAAAATGTGAATTAGCAGACCAGGAATGAACCAGGTTTATAAATGCAGTTCAGTTCAGCCAGATCATTCCAGCATGCTCAGATCTTCACCTGAACACATCATTCCCGTTACATTACCTTCATCGTCGGTGAGCAGGGAATCATACCAGCGAATCAAAACTTCACTGCCATCCTTGCATTCTGCCTTTACTTCAGAAAAATCCGGAAGGTCAGAGTTACCTCCAACAGCTTTCTTAAGAGAAGCTCTTACTTTGGGCCTCATATCCTCCTGGATAAGCGTATCCACAAAATCCCGACCTATCAGTTCAAACTCCTCATATCCGAAGGTTTCATTACCCTTTTTGTTGATCAGGTTTATCTTCAGGTCAGGATCAATGACAACAGCAATGAATCCCGCTTCTTCAAAATAGCTCATGGCGTCGTTCCTTTCAGCCAGTATCTTGTCCTGAAGATGTTTTATGCGCAGCAGTGACTTCACCCTGGTTACAAGCTCCAGTCTGTTCACGGGCTTACCAAGGAATTCGTCAGCACCGACCTCAATCCCTTTTATACGGTCATCCTTGCCTGATAATGCAGTCACCATGATCACGGGCAGGAACTGGGTCTCAACAGAGGTTTTCAGGATCCTGCAGACCTCATAGCCATTCATGTCAGGCATCATTACATCGAGAAGGACTATATCAGGTTTGTCAGTTTTTACTCTTTCCAGTGCTTCTCTGCCATTATATGCATTGATGACCTCATAATCCGATTTCAGATAGAGTCCCATCAATTCCACGATGCCCTGTTCATCATCAACTATGAGTACTTTGTCCCTTTTCTGCATCACCGATACTCCATTTTACTGCACATCTCAGATTATTAAATGCGTCTCAATATAAATATGATGGTTATTTAATCTTTCCTGCATTTAATTTGCTGACAAAAACCGTGCTTAATCCATAGATATTGAACTGTCAGCATATAAAATTTTAGGCGAAAGAGATACAATAAGTCAGAAAGAGAAGAAAATTAGATGGGGCTGGTGAGATTTGAACTCACGATCGACGGGTCTCTCCGAACTGCTGCAAAACACAGCATCATTTTAAGAGCCTTTATCAGTGCTCCAACGGTTCCTCACAGGCCGACCCCGTCGGGCAAGCCTCAGTAGACCCGTTGTTCATCATTTATCCGCTGGAGCCCGTCGCCATGCCGGACTAGGCCACAGCCCCTTAAATTCAGGCAGTATCCCCTGAATAAATCTTATCTATGATATATTTGGCGGTATCAGATCACTTATGTGAACAATCTGACCTGCAATATCAGGTTTCTTCACACATCACACCTTCAAGATTCCCGAGTTTGCACAGCTCATTGCAGAGCCCTTCGATCTCCCGGCGGATGTCATCCCTGGTCTTACCATGCATGAGCGCGAGGTATATCGCACCTCCGGCACCAACGCCTTCTTTGACAAAACCGAGCTCATACTGCCTCAAACCCTCTGAACAGGAATCACCAAAGCACGGATCCACACCATAGCAACTTGCACCAAGCTCTCTGGATATATCAGCAAAACTGGCGGACTCGTCACCTGCAACATAACTTGTCGTGACGATGCTTATGTTGTCAGTGGGGTAGCCCAGGTGTTTGATCACCGCGTATATGGATTCCATCTGAGTGCCACCTGCAAGAATCACGCGTGTCTCACCAAGACCTGCGGCAATTCCCGCAACCGCCACCATCATGGGATCACCCACACAGCTGATGGCTTTGAACGGATCATCACGGAGAGAACCGAACGTAATGCCTGAGGATTTAAGTGCGGCCTCTACTACCTCTCTTTTGAGCTGAAGAGGGTTTGAAGACGAACTGCTGCTCACATTACCGTCATAACCCAGAGACTGCAACACCGCATTAGCCGTTGTAGTTCCGGCAGGTATACTCTCACCGATCATTACAAAATCATGCTTCTGAGCAAGCTCCTGACCCAGTTTGAATGCATTATTAAAGGCCTTTTCAACATCCCTGACCGCAACAGGTCCTCTTATATCCAGACCCGGCTGACCCCCTATATCCACAAGCGGAACCTCCTTTGCAGGCATTACCCTCAGGCCTGCGTTCACAAGTAAGTGAGGCACACCTGTAAGCTGCAGTGCAGCCCTTGTTATGAGTGCGGGAGTGGGAGTGTCATAGGGAGGTGTCATTGGCAGGATGGGAATATCAATTATAGTCCCCTTGTACAATACTTCCGCATCTCCTGCCGGAGTGTAGTCTGTAAGCTTTGCAGTTTTTCCTGCCGCCGAAAGACCCTCTATATAGGCTGTTTCGGTGTTGGCAAGAACACATACGAAAAGTGGGTTCTCAGGTAACCTTGCATTCTCGGGTGATAGGGAGTCCATGTTTATCACCTAACCTATTTTAGAGGGTATATATGATGTTTTCCAGAGAAAATATGCGAGGGTCAGTAGGTCCTCGCAACATAGACCATGGTATCAGCATCGCCATCACATACGACACATTTACCCTGGCACTTATCCTGTGAAGAAGGAATTCCCAGGATTCCCGCACCGACCTCATCCTCGAGCTTGAGACCGCATTCCTTGTCACCACACCAGAACACCTTTGCAATACCACTTGCAAGGTTTTCCTTGATCTCAGGAACACTCACACATTTGATGATACGATTTTCAAGTTCCTGCTCAGCAGTTTCATAGAGATTATCCTGTATGGCAGAGAACAGCGAAAGGACCTCCTCTTTTATATTATCCAGCGGTACCTGCTGTTTTTCTCCGGTATCACGGCGCACAAGCATTGCCGCATTCTTCTTAAGGTCCCTTGGTCCGAGCTCAAGCCTTACGGGCACACCCTTCATTTCCCATTTGTAATACTTGGCACCCGGCCTATTGTCGCTTGCATCGAGTTTGACGCGTATTCCCGCGGCTTCAAGTTGCTCCTTTACCTTTTCACAGGCTTCAAGGACATCCTCAGCTTTCTTGAAGATGATAGGGATGATCACAACCTGCACCGGAGCTACCTCAGGAGGCATCATAAGACCTTTGTCATCACCGTGTATGGATATCAGTGCCGCTACGGAACGTCCGGATATACCATAGCATGTCTGATGAGCATAGACCTGCTCACCTTCGGCATCCTCGTACTGGATATCAAAGGTCTTGGCGAAATTATCTCCCAGGTGATGGGCTGTGCCTACCTGGAGAGTCCTGCCATCGGGCATGAGCGCATCCGT
>JAALLO010000107.1_pt1 | contig 23180 bp, 24 predicted proteins | sample 7245941 | NCBI WGS metagenome assembly JAALLO01 (sample SAMN13049198, study PRJNA578106) | oil field metagenome | isolation source: filtered produced water from oil reservoir A2 | place: USA:offshore Texas | collected 2016 | reverse complement strand
TATATTCATCCCAGACTTGTGGTGTGGCTTGTTGAACATGAATCGGAGGCACAGATAAGAAGTACCATCGGAAAGCTTCTGACAGTTACAGGCTGTTATGTGGCTTTTTCCGCAGGTGCCAACAATGCGGCCAACGCCGTCGGACCTCTGGTAGGAACAGGGTTCATAGACACCTCAACCGGAGCTATTGTCGGTGGACTGACACTCGGACTGGGGGCGTTACTCATTGGAGGAAGAATACTCCAGACAGTTGGAACTGAGATCGTGGAACTCTGTACTATCCGTGCAGTCTTCATCGAGGCTATCGCTGCGATCATTGTCCACGGTGCTTCCATATCAGGCATACCAGTGGCATTGGGCCAGATCATACCTGCGGCTGTTATCGGTATCGGCTGTGCCGAGAACACTTCTGCCACGATGAAGAACAAAACCGTGCGACGCATTGTAATCATGTGGGTAATGTCACCACTTCTGGCAGGTGCAATTGCGTATGCTGCCATGACTGTTGCCTGATAAGAGTCCGGCATTATCCTGAAAGGGAAGTATAGAGATAAGAAAAGTTTTCAGAAACAAGGGAATCAGGATAATACATGGTTCCGGCTTTTAAAGCCTTTTTCAGAGAGTCAGGCACAGGAGTATTGCCGTGTCTTCCTCAGCCTGGAGTGAATGAGGTGCGTCCGCAGGCATGAATATGAACATGCCGGGCTTCATCTCAATGTCACGGTCAAACAGTTTAAAGGTGCCCTTTCCCTGGAGTACCTGGACAACTCCGTTCTTTGCAGATGTATGGGTGTCTATATCGGTTCCTTTTGCAAGGCACATCAGAGTATAGTTGTAGGTATCAGACTTTGCAAGTACGGTACTGAATATTCCCTCTGAAGGGAATTGCATGAGTTCATTAAGGTCCTTTGAGAATCCTTTATCTTTTAGCATTTCGATTTTGTCCATGTTTTAACATGGATTCTTATTCGGTTTAAATCAATCGTCTTTTTATGTCGTTGTGATCAAAACTTGAAATCTGGAGTATCAGGCCTTTTTAATCCGAACCTTCCATATATTGTCTTTTTGTACTATACCAAGTACTGCATGACCTTCGTTCTTAACACTTTTTGGGACATTTGACACCGCCAGAGCATGATCGAAGATGACTGTCAGGTGCTCACCACTTTCCAGCTCTTCGAGTTGTAGTTTGGTCTTTACGAAAGTATAGGGACAGACTTCCCCTCTTAGATCCAATTCAACTGATTTTTCTGTCATGATTTAACCTTTGATCTTTATTATAGGAACAAAAGCATCTCTACCCATGGACATATAAGAACAGAGATACAGGCAAATAAGGGCGGCATATCCAACACATTTATATACAATAATATCGTGTTCACAATTGTGATTTCACAATCGTGAACTCACATATACCTGTGAGGGTATAACTATAAATAATATACTAAAAGGAGAAATGAAAATGAGGGATCGTTTTTGTTGGCGCTTATAGCAAAGAATCAGAAACAACTGAAAACAGTACAGAATTGACAGACGAAAATTTCAGAAAAGTAATCGAAGGACTGCCACCTTCAGCCAAGCTTGTTTTTAAAGTTCTCGAGTACGGCGGTCTTCTTACACAGAAGGAAATTGCCGAAGAGAGTTATCTTCCTCCACGAACCATCCGATATGCACTTGGCAGACTAAAGGATGAGGGTTTTCTGCAGGAGAGATTTTACTTCAAGGATGCCAGGCAGAGCCTCTATGGACTGCATAACATACCTGAGATCAGTATTGACGACAACAGGATGAATGAGATAGCAGAACTGAAGTCAGGTACCATAAAAATCTATTCTGAAAAACACGAACCAATGGAACAGACGGTAATCTGAGAATAACAGAAGAAATCCATGCTATCAGGGGACTAAAATGGAAGATCATGAAAAATATAGTGAAGTTAAGAAAAATTCCACTAAAACACAACACAACGATAATGCTGGCCATTGTAGCTCCAGTAGCAAATGCTGCTGCGGTGCTTTTGGCAGCAACTTCGGAATAGGTTTGTGGATACTGATCGGAATTACAGTTGGACTCTTATGGTACCTTTCAACCTGATTAATAAGAGTAGTTAAAGGCTACACCAACTCCTTTTTTCCAATTTTCTGAATACTCTGAATACAAAATTAGATTAAATTAAGTTTTAATCTATATTATTGATTCGGAGTAAAAATACAGATGAATGCTGCATTAGTTATATCTAATATATAATTTTAAAATTATCACTATCATACAATGCAGTTTGATTGAATTGGGGGCATTATCATTAGACGCAGTCGATTGGATATCACAATTGAGATACTGAATATAGCCATGCATGGTGCAAAGAAGACACAAATCGTCTACGGAGCAAACATAAACAGCACAATTGCGAACGGATATATTTCCATGTTAAAAGAAAAGGAATTAATTGAACAAAGAGACAGAATTTTCAGGACAACTGACAAAGGACGGGAGTACAAGGAAATCGCCAGTGAATTGCAGCTTCGTTGATCTTGTTAAAAGCTAGTTACAATAGTCTGATATCTTTCCCTGTTTCTCTAATAAAAGAATGAATCACCCATCCTCAAAAGAGAATGGGAATCCTGTCAATTTTTTAACTTATTGAACACTTCAATTCATCTTGTCAATTTGTTTTAATTCTTAAAATTGCCACTGCATACGATATAGGAGTTCCCGTCGCTTCCGTTGGTCAGACGGTAGTATGTGGTCTTGTAGTACAGGTTTGCATGTGTGGGATTCGTGTATACATATTCAACCCACCCTGTTCCATTCTCAAAGGCACCGGCAACGATCTCATCCCTGAAGGCCTTGCCTGTGACATCTGTCTTTCCTTTGAAATTAGTGCCTACAAGCTGATTATTGTCTGCATGGGCGACGAGTGTCACATTCGCATTATAAACAAAGGTATAGAGAGCCGGGCTTTCACTATCCAGGTACGGTTCTTCTCCTGCATTGATACGCCGGAAGGTATCGCTGGCGTTGTTTTCAATGTCAGCAGCGGTGGTATTCACCAGTGCAACCACTGCTTCATTTGTGATTGTCTGCTGCGCATGGCTTACGCCAAGATTCCGGTATACGATACGCTCGTATTCACTGACTCCCTGCTCGTCCTTCTGATCACGTACTTCATCAAGAGCCTGCTGGAAGGACTGAACAACCGAGTCCGGAACATCTTTACTGAAAGCGTAGTACGTGTCCTGTGTATGTAGTTCGTACACTGCCTTGTAGCTTCCAGAGTTACCGGTCACTTGTTCGGCGAAATATTTGCCAGAGGCTTCAGGATATGCCCAGAGATCGATCTCACCGCTGTCCAGTGCACCAATGAGTGCAGATACGTTATCTCTGGTCACGATCTGGCTCTGGTTAACACCAATGTCCCGGAGATACTGGATCGCAACATCATCGGTGATCACACCTATTGCATAATCCTGCAGGTCTTCCGAATTCTCAATACTGATTCCCTGATCTGGTTTAGCAAACAAGACCTTGCGGTTGGTATAGATAGGTCCGGCCCACTTGAACAGATCCTCACGCTCGGGAGTTCTTGCCATGCTGAAAAGCACTGTGGCATTCTCGTTCAGAACAGCCTGATAGCCTTCGGTCCAGGGCACAAGGTTTACTTCTTCCCGGGATACTTCAGTTCCCATCTTTTCTGTAGTTGCTTCCAGCAGGTCAACAGACAGGCCTTTCAACATTCTGTCTTCCTCATAGTTATAAGGAGGGAGTTCTTCGGTGTAGAAGGTCAGATCACTTATTTCCATGTCACTGCCTGGATCTGCAGTTTCGGTAGCCTTTTCTCCATCGGAGAGACACCCTGCGGTTATGACCATAGCAGCTGTGAGAGCTATACAAAGTAAAAGATATGTAAATCGCAATGAGGATTTCATAAATATCAGAACTAAGTAAATATATAAATAAATATTTGACTTTTTGATATCACCAAGTCCACATAGATTAATTTTTTATTTAGCTAACAAAAAATTTAATAAGAATCAGACATATATCTCAGTGTAAGGGGTGTACCGGATACTATATACCTACACTGTAAAATTCTTGCATAACAGTGTAACTAAAAGATACTCAAAAGGAGGATACTATGAAAAAGATAATCACAATTCTAGCTTTATTCCTGATGATTTCCATGCCCATGGCAAGTGCTGATATTGTCAGTGATCTTGACAACAGGGTAGATGAATACAACGAGAACGCCGAATATGTACCTTCCTACCTGCAATCCCTTCTGGGAAACGAAGTGATCAAACTGGTAATTGTCACTGATGAGGGAGATGAACGATACATTAAGGCAGTTACCGAAGATTCATACATCACCACATTTGAAGAGGTCGATGAGGACACGGAATTCGATGCTAGCATGGTCGTAGGACTGAATGAAGCCACAGCAAGAACCATTCTCAGCTCTTCAGACCCATTGAATGAATTCATCGCAGCAAAAGACAACGGTGAGATCGTAATTGAACCCGTGGGCCTTATAAACACTGTCAAATACACAGTCGCAAATGTAGTGATGCAGGTTTCATCCCTGTTTGGGTTTTAATTTTTTTTCAGGAGCGGGCAATAAATGAAAGTGCATCAGATCGTTTCTGGTTTGTTGCCTGTCCTTTTCTAACTCACAAATAATAGTGAAAGAATTTCGTAGATTATCCCGTAGGGTCCCGGCGAAGCCGGCACACTTCAAAAAGAAGAACATAAACAACCTATTTCATTATCATTTTAAACCACCATACAAACGTTGTAATCTAAGTCTCATCGTGATTAAATAACACACAAAACTTCAGTTAAAATATTGCTGCTCTGAAAAATTATTAACTTACGAGAATGGTTTATATCAGAAACGCAGTTGTAAATTAAAAGAAGGTAGAATGAGACACCTGATAAAACCACCACGCTTTAAGGTGCCTCTTTCCTTGTGAATCCGAGATGTTCCCCAACATCTCTTAAACCCCACTCCCCAACCCGCTGGTTGGGAAGGTAAATGAAGCACCTGATAAACCACCACGCTTATGGTGCTTCTTTCCTTGCGTGTCCGAGATATTCCCCAATATCTCTCTTTAACTCCACTCTCAATAGTTTATTGTGCACCGTTGCACAACAAACCCTAATAGTTCTTTTTCACATATAACTAAAACGGATATTAATATTATTCATGGTATTTCCTTGTTATCAGGAATTATCTTTTAACGCCGTTAAATTTTAAGATGCCATATTAAAGAGGGAGAATATTTAGCTGTGTTATAAAAATCAGCGGATAACTATCGCCTGTTGAACGTGTTTTGAAAAAATACTTCATACTCAATATTCATAACTAATTTAATGTATTGAAGGTGAAAAGTAAATAGAGATGGATTTCAAAACCATAAGGATTTTAATTGCACTTTTAGGATGGGGTGCCCTGTACGCAGCCGTAACTGACAATTACACTTTTGCTATAGTACTGATAGGTCTTTTCGTACTTCTTATAGTCTACTCTGTTTATCTTATTCTGAGGTGAATGGATTCCCGAAATTACCTATCACGAAAGGGGATATCGTAAGGTTCGTGACTTTATTGCAGATGATGAATACCTGGGTGAATGTGCCTATAGGTTAAGCTCTATAAGAGATCAAGACAACCGTGTCTATGTTGAATAACTGCTTAGTGAATACTCTCTAATTTTGAAAGATGATACGGTACCGCAAAAACTACGCGGCTTTTCCTTGTAGATCTCCAGGATCCGCCTGATAGTTTCAAGATCACGAATTTAGACGTGTGAGGTTGGCATATGAAAGAAAAACAGAAGATTTGTGAATGTGGCAATGTTGCCAGGAATGTAAGTGAAACATTTGGTAAGAAAGTTTACAGATGTGACCTATGCTATGAAAAATATCTTGCTGTACTTGGTGTAAAACTTAGGTGATTTAATGAGTTCAATTAATCGCTTAAACTTAATGTGTTCTGAGGATCGTAAACCTTGGGATACGTTAAAACCTGCGAATGAACTTACTCTGTTTCATTTTACCAGTGGTCAGAATAGACGTACTTCTAATAACCTTAAGTAAAGAAATATGTGAATCATTATAGTGAAGTAAACTTCATAGTTTTGGATTTATATCTATTGTTACATATAACGTTGTGAAAAAATTATTTATAAAAACGATTCATTTATTTATTAGTACAATGACTGCTGTTAAGGTGTAAATAAATGGATTATAAGTTCCGTTCTGCATGTATCAGGAAATTGACAAAATCATTTAGTTCAGAACTTATAGATGAAATTAAAAAACACTCTTTTTCTCCATCAGATAGCAAAGATGGTTTTGTTCTTCTAGAATCTTCAAATGATGTTTTTCTTTTTCAGTACCTTAGAAAAATTAACTATACGTATGGGGATTTTCAAGGAGAGCTTATACAGAGGAAAGGAGAAACTATTAAAGACCATATTTTCGAAATTAATTTAGACAGTATGTTGTTAATTATATATGCTGGAAAATCACAAAGCGATTTTTTAGTTAGAAAACTAGAGAATATTTGCGGTAACTCTTTCATCTCGGTTGAAATAGAATTTGCTAAAATTCTAGAAATCATGAAAAAATCTACATTTATTAGTAGAATGGAGCAAGTTGAACTTAAAAACTTTCAATGTAACAGTTCATTGGTAGGAAGATATATACCTAATGTCTATGATTACGAATTATTCAAAGATATAATTGAAAAATATTGCAATAACTTGTTAAAAGTTACATTGTCGTTTGAAAGTTACCAGGGTGATACAATCACTCTTACTATTGGCAAAGACAGTTCTTTTTTATTTAGATCTTATTCTGAAAACAATTCTAAAATTTTAACATATGTGTTGTCTAATTTATTATGAGGTATTTTTATGAATACGCCAATTATTAATTTGCGAGGACCAGAGGGCAAAAACATAACTGGAGAATTTGCAGAAGATGAAATCGAGGCATTTTTTTCAAATTTTGCTGGATGGAATTCAATTTATTATAATGTTGATATTGCAGTACCAAAAGTCTCTGATGAAGAGAAATCTGAAAATAGAGGTTATGATTTTATATATGAACTTTTTGAACCACTTGAGAATATTAACCAAGGAGTAATTATTGAATCTAAAAAAATATCTGACATTTCAAACTTTACTCCTTCAATGTTAGCAAAACATATTGGGATACTCAAACATAAAGTGAAGCAAGTAATGAACTATCAAGAGTTATATGAGGATACGAAAATAAAAGCATGTAATGTCAAATCATTTAGGTATGCCATATTATGTTATCGGTTTTCGAGTTTTGATTATGATAAATACCTACAAACACTTGAAATGTGTAAACTTGAGGAAACTATACGTGATATGAATTTTCCAACTATTTTTATTCTTTCAAATGACAGGCTTAAAGCTTTTGTAGAATTGAAAAATTACACCAAAGATTTGAAGTTTTATTCTCGTCAATTAAGATCAACAAACACATTACAAGAGTCAGATAAATTGCCTCTATTCCATTTATTTTCCGACATCGTACCCTTTAAAAGCAAAGATGGAGATGGCATTCTTACTTTTGACAAGCCATCCGTTGAATCATTTCTATTTATTAAAGATTTTGAATCGTATTATAATATGAATTTGTCCACTATTATATTTGCAAACTGTAATTATAATGATGAACCGATTTACAATCAATACAAATCTGAAATAGAGGGCTTTGAAAATATCTCTCCTATGTATTTGGGTTTTGACATGAATTGTAGTATTAATTTAAAAACGGTGTTTAAATGACTCTTAATAAGGAAAAAACATACAAACGTCAAGATGAATTGATGCTTTTTTTTAATGGTAATGATATTAGAGTTCATAATTTAGAAGAATATTTTAAATCGAGAGGTGTATTTCTATTTTCAAATACTAGAAGACCCTTGGCAACAGTTGTGTCCAAATTCATATATGGTGTTGATTCTCAAGAAAAAATAAAAAGGTATATTGGGACCAAAGCTTTTCCAACTGTATCGGGCTTTATTCTAGAACCTGAAACTAGTATTACTTTTGAAGAGCTAAACCGATATTTTAATGCAAATGTATTAAGGACTTTTGAAAACATAAGTGACAGTAAGCTTCTTTATGTGGGAGTAAAGCATGGTGTATTAGTTGGTGAAATTGAATACAGCACCACTTCTTCTAAGACATATTCCCTTTTTGAGGTTGTTACCCGAAATATCAGATTTGAAATTATTAATGAAGGAAATGTTTGCATTATTTTCACCTTTTTAGAACAAGCAATCGACTATAGTATTGTTTATGGGGTGATTAATGAAATTATCAATACTGATAGTAATATTCGTTTTAGGATAATTGAAGAAAATCTGCCTGTACTTGGAAATACAGATAAAATTCATGCTTTTTTTAAAGAATCTATTTCCAAAATTAATCCTCTTTTTGAAGTAATTGGAATTACAAACTTTTCAAGAAAAAAGGCAGATGACGGCAACACAAAAGATCTTTTTGAGATGAATCTTTTAAGTGGAAACTTGGAGACAAAAATAACTGGAATAGATGCTTTAATTAGTAGTCTTAAAAATAGAAGTGCGAGACTTAATGGAGCTGGATTTGTTCTTCATGGAAGAGAAAATGGATATTTGTTTTTACTTAAATTAATTTCAAATGATGATAAAAAAAGAATTGAAATTGGTTTAAATGAAATAAAAAAAGTTCCTGATGGAAGTATGCTGGAATCTTTCTCTAAAAAGGAAGATTTCTATAAATTTGATTCCGCAAATGTATCGGATGAGGAAAAAAAGAGGCAGTGTCCCACATTTGCTGTAAATTCCCTGTACCTCTATTTGTTCTTAGTCTTCCATAGATAAATATTTGTTTCCTGTGATCCACTCTTCATTGATGTCTATCAATATTGAGACTGCAAGTCTCAATAGAGACTCTTCATTGGGGAATGCCCCAACAACCTTACTTCTTCTTTTGAGTTCCTTGTTGATTCTTTCTAAGATATTCGTATTTCTTATCTTTCTCCAATGTTCTTTTGGGAATGCTTGATAATTATGAATATCAAAGTAGAATCTTTCAAGTGTATCAATGGCCTTGTGAAACCTTCTTTCCTCAAGGAATTCAATCACTTCAGCTACCTGTTCTGGATCCTCTATAGACTTTTTTACTTTCTCCGCCACTTCTTTCTGGTGCTTTTTGGGTATAGTTTTCAATACAGCTCGGATCAAATGAACCTGACACATCTGCCAGCTTGATCCTGGAAATGAAGTTGTTACTGCTTTCTGGATTCCTTTATGACCATCTGAGATGATCAGTTCAACTCCTCTTAGTCCTCTTTCCTTAAGATCACTAAAGAGATCTTCCCAGAACATTGCATCTTCTCCATCTGCAATCCTTGCTCCCAGGATCTCTCTATATCCATCTTTCCTCACACCAGCGACAACAAACAAAGCTTTGTTACTGTACTGGGTACTATCCCTTATCTTGAAGTAAGTAGCATCAACGAACAGGTACTTGATCTCCTGCTCAATAGGTCTACATAGGAATTCGTTCACCTTCTCATCCAGTTCCTGGGATATCCTGGATACCTTCGATGCAGAAACGTTCTCAACTCCAAGCTCAGAGATGATGTGCTTTATTTTTCGTGTCGATACTCCCTGGAGATATGATTCAACAATCGCATTTTCCAATGCTTTCTCTGTTCTGGAGTATCTGTCAAAGACTTGTGTCGTAAACGGAACATCACGTAACTGAGGTTTCAGTAATTCCAGTTTGCCATGCCTGGTTGTAAAGGATCGCTTTTTGTAACCATTACGCTGAGCTTTTCTGTTCTCGTTACGTTCATACTTCTCTGCGCCTGATTGCTGAAAGGCCTCAACTTCCATAACCTGGTTCAAGAACCAGGTTATAAGGGCTCTTATAGCATCTTCTCTATCGACAAAGTAATCTTCTAACAGGTCATATAGATTCATGGTCCTGTACCTTCTTAGTTGTGTTCACTAATTCTAAGAGGTACGGGACTGTTATATTTTACAGAAAATTAGTTACGCTGCCAAAAAAGATGATTATGAAAAGCATTTGGGTATTAGTATCACTAGAATTCTACAACCTAAAAAGAGGAATTACAATAGTATAAAGCTAATCCATCCTATCGATCTGATATAAAGTAATTGAAGCAATGTATGTATTAAAGTGATGTGCAGAGAAAAATGTGATTGATTATTCACTGGCATAATCCGAAATCGTCAATAAAAGAAGGGTTGAGAATGAAAACAGTATCCATCTGCATTGAATGTCCTGATTGCAAAAAATTGATGATACCAACACCAGATAAAAAATTATGGTGTCTTAAATGTAAAAAAACACATGAGGCATCGGCTGATTCATACAGGACAATGATATCACTCATGAATATAGTTCTAAAATCCATCGAATCAAAATTTGATGAATAAAGGAAAAACTTTGGAATAAAACTTCCGATTATGATGACTATTTGGAAAAAAAATAGAATCTTTCTATCCATACAATGAGTGGGGGCAGTAAAGCCAGTGACTGCACGACATGTTAGATGGATTTATCTAAAAACAGAACAACATCCCCTTTCTCATCCAGTAATAGATCGGAGGGTTGTGAACTGACTGCACATCTTTTGTGTGTATAACTATTCTCTATATTTTATTTACTATATATACTAAATTTTTCATAATGCTGTTTATCCGAAGGAGAGTAACATCATGAAAGAAAAATAAGTAAAGACAGTTGTTTTTATTGGAGACTCTTTTGACATTAAGGCTCCCGGCGAGGTTGTGAAATACGGTCCTAAAGTCAATGTAAGCAGCATCGTAGACCGTAAGGTGTAATCAAGCCGGAGATCTTCGATAACATGCTTGATGCTGTGCAAAGGATCCCGAAGCCAGGAAGGCCATTAAAGAACTTGCTGCATGGAAGCCTAACTAACTCCACAAAGTAAGGGAGCCTCTCGTATGCCAGCTACCGTTTTTCAGATGGTACATAAAACTGTTGGCTATTTATTTTATAAGTTTCCAAGAAAAATCAATATTTCTAAATAAAATTACAATACAGCAATCTAGTTGTAAAAATTTATTATTAAAACAGTTAGAAAATAGTAGAATGGTGCTCCGACCGGGATTCGAACCCGAGTCTTCGGCTCGAAAGGCCGGAATGATTGGCCGGACTACACTATCGGAGCACGTCGATTTCGCTTTAGACAAGCGACTCCAACATAGTAGATATCATTATTAAAGGTTTCGCCTGATCACTGCATTTCAGCCGATTCCTCTTCCCCATCCCTCAGGTGCATGACCCAATAAGTGAGTTTATCGCACATCTCGGGCTGGCATGCATCCCTGCATCCTGCACACGGAGAGAAAACTTCCCCTGCCATGAGTAACTCAAAGGCGGGCTTCTCCTCTTCCTTGACCTTTAACAGGTACGTCCTGGCACCGTTGGATACCGCAGGCTCACGGGTGATCAGATCCTCATCCAGGAGCTTTGAAACGATCCTGGAGCACTTACGGCTGTCGATCTCGAGCAATTTCCAGAGCTGGTTCTGGTAGACGCCTTCTTCCTGATCACTAATAACTTTCAGAGCAGTTTCTTCAATACTCATATCTTCCCACTACGCGTCGAAATTAATCTTCCATCGGGATGACAAGAATAATATTATTTCCACGCAGGACCACAGAACCAAGTGATCTTAACTTTTCACCGTCTGCAATCTCAACAGTATCAAGGAGATGGAGGTTCATGTAATCGTCTGCACTGTTAAGAGTTCCTTCGAGAAGGTGAAGGTCGCCTTTCATCTCAACCTGGACTTTTGATCCAATCAATTTCTGGACTTTCTTATTAGGGAACAAAATTAATCCTCACATCATTTCTAAAATCTGGATTTAAAATTCAAAGTATAGGCTCTAACAATAATACAACCTAATATTTATCACTAGCGATATAACCTTTATCCATTCCAATTTTTCATGGAAAGCAATTTTTCATCAGTCTTTGAAATACATAGGGAAAAATACAGGATTTATGTATAACCCTGGAGTTCCGTGCTGTCCTGTACCGGAGTCTCGGATTCTTTTTTCGGCTTCACCGGTCTTCTGATAGGACCGAACTTGGCCTCATAATCCTTGAGGTGCTGGTTCAGCCATTTTGAGAGTTCAAGAGCGGCCAGTGGAGACAGGATAACCTCGCTTTCAAGCCTTCTCTGTATCACCTGCTCTTCCCCCGCCTTGGCAGCAGGCAAAGGCATGTCATTGTAAAAACCGATCCTGAAATCATACGGGCTGTGACCTCCTATGGCACCTATGGAGTATACCTGTTTGAAATCCTCAGGTTTATATAATTCAATCCTGACTTTCCTTTTTCCCTTCTTCTCATCCGTTTGTTCACTCATGTTAACGTTTCCTTTGTAAACTATTTACCTTATAAGAGCAAGCATCACTTTAAAGGCTTGTGATAATTCCCGCAAAAATTATCCTTCGACCTGTTTTCTCAGCCTGCGTGCCTCTGAGGCTATATCCTTTTTGGAATATGCCCTGGCAATCATCTCCACGGCCTCCAGATTACGTACAACATTGTCCAGATAACCCAGCACATCGCCAGGATAGGCAGTAACACCATAGAGATTCTCCAGTTTCCTGACAATTCCCACGGGATCATAGCCTTCGGCACGTATGGATATGATCTTCTCAGAGAACTTGTGCTCAGCGCATCCGCAATAAGGAGAATCCTTGCAACTGCAGGTCAAAAAGTCCGAAGCGAACTCGAATACCTGGTCCCGTAGACTGATATCCAGTTTCTGCATATTCTCTCCCTCAAAGAGTATATCAAGAGATGCACCCTGGAAAACCCTGGATGGCAGGTTTATGTTCAGGGCAGCAGATATTCTGGCAGCGTATTTGAAATACACAGAATCAAAGAACTCCAGATTGGAAACGGTTGTCAGGGGACTCTGCTCCATCATCACGGCATCACGTATCAGAAACGCCTTTGAGACCGACAGGAAATGGCCTGAAGCGATCTTACCAAAACGGGTCAGCTTTATACTGTCACCTTTTCTATGAAGGAACTTTGACCTCTCAAGTCTTTTGATCAGGAAATCCACACTATAATCGGCAAGCATGTTCGCATGTATTCTCTTCAGGTCTTTCACAGAATGCGTCACAGCAGCCGTAGCAAGGATCTCCTCTGTCTTCTCCTCTTCCCCGTAGTCCACACCTATATGCTGCATCTCTCCCTTAAGCAGCTTTATGGCAACAGCATCCTCGGTATCACCCTGGTTACTGGTATATTTCTTATTCGGCACCGCAAGCAGCACAACCTCACCCCTGTCATGGTAATCAGGCCTGCCCGCACGTCCCAGCATCTGCAAAAACTCCTGCATATTGAGCCATTCAATTCCCATGGCAAGGGACTCAAATATTACCTGCGAGGCAGGGAAATCCACTCCTGCTGCCAGGGCTGCCGTTGTCACTACCACCGGAAGCTTGCCCTTACCAAAACTCACCTCAACCTTCTTGCGTTCCTCACTTGTAAGACCCGCATGATACGGAGCTGCATACATTGGCAGTGCTTCGGCTATACGATGGCAATTACGTCTTGAGTTTGTGAAAACAATGGTCTGACCCTTGTGCCCCTTTGATGAGACCTTGTTGAACTCGTCCCTGACAAGCCGGGTCATAATTTTGATCTTTGAATGTTCCGGACAGAGCACCAGATGTCTCTCTATGGGCACAGGACGGTACTCGTACTCTATAAGCTTTGCACCGAGCTGTTTTGCCATAAGCTGCGGTTTTGCAACGGTGGCTGAGAGATATATGAACTGTGCACTGGGTGCCACATACTTTAGCCTCCCGATAACACCATCCAGCCTGTGGCCACGCTCCTCATCCTCTATGGTGTGGACCTCATCCACAACGATCGTACCGACCTGACCAAGCATATCGGCACCCCCGGTCCGAAGTATATAATCTATACCTTCGTATGTACCGATAATGATATCCGAATCAAGTGTCCTTTTTGATTTATCGTTTTTCGATGCCTTGATACGGGCACTACCAACCCTGATGGATGTCTGTATGCCAAGATTTGAGTATCTCTTTGTGAACTGGTCATATTTCTGGTTCGCAAGTGCCACGAGGGGGACCAGATAGAGCAGTTTTCCCTTATTTCTCAGGATGTTCTCGACACCTGCAAGCTCTCCGATAAGTGTCTTACCGGTTGCAGTCACGGAAGTTACAAGCTGGCTCTGGCCCTTGAGCAGACCGCTTTCGACCGAGAGGGATTGTACCGGGAGCAGGGTATCGGACTTCTTCAGAAGAAGATCCTTGAACTGGCGACGGATCGGGAGTTTTTTGATCCTGGTACCGGCAATCTCTTTGCTTGCGGCTATTGAATCAAACCGTGTGAGTTCATGATCAAGATCTTCGGGACTCAGCATCAGCAGGGTGCGGTCAAGATCCCGGGTTTTCAGGAGAATCGATTCCAGCCTTTCACAGGCCTCGTCACTGTAGAAGGTCTGCGAACTTGCCAGGACCCTGTAGAGCTCTTCCCTTGCACAATCCTCGCATATCTTTTCCCTGTGGTACTTAACAGACCTTCGGTTCAGGAAATTGAACATGTCCTTAAGGATACAGAACCTGCAGACATTCACGATATCTGCACTTAACTGGAAGCCCTGCAGCATAGCAACAAGATCTGAGGTCTGTTCCTGATCCCCATCCTTTGCTATCATGATACGATTGGCCTTTCGCAGCAGGTCCGTGATCTCCGACGGCGGATGCAGCTCTTCACCTTTATCGGTTATAACTTTGAACTTGTGAGGCCTCGGACCGCCGGAAGTGTTCCTGAGCATCACTTCTCCGACAAAAAGCGGTTTTTTCTTCTTGTCCTTTATTGCAAGGACTGTTATTTTTGATCTTTCGGCTATAAATAATATCCAGAGAGTCATTGGTGTTCTTTCATTGTACAGTGGCTATAAATAGTATTGGATTTATAAAAGCCATAAGCTAAAAATATAATTAAGTATATATTATTCTTGCTTATAGGGGCTTGGAATATCTTGATAAATAATTCGATTGCAGCAGACACCGTCACTTCAGAAGAGCAGACTGAAGAATACGGAGAAACACCGTCACTTTATGACAGCCTTAAAAAACCGGCTTCTGACGCAATATCGCAGGATGGAATGTTATTGCTTCCATCAGGCATCAGTGTACTGGACAGAAGCCTTGGTGGAGGTTTACCCGCTGGTTCGCTGTCTTATTTCTCAGCCGATCCGAGGTCCATGTCCGAAGTGTTTCTCTATCAATTCACCCAGTCACGCAAGACTTTCTATTTCACCACAGGACGAAAACCAAAATACGTACTCAATGATATCATCAATCTTGGTTTCGATCCTGGAAATATCATCTTTGTTGATATCTACAGTGAATACTACTTCAGTTCCTGCGGGGAAATGGTCGAAAGCGTGGGCAATGAATACATGGACTCAGGGATAATAGAGTTCGCCGAATATAATCTCCAGAACATTGCAAATGATGCAGGCGATGAGATAATCAATATTATCATAGATTCGTTTTCATTCTTCATGAACCTACAGGTAAGTCCGGGAATTATACGCCAGCTTACAAATGTGATATACGAGATAACAAAGGAGATACAGTGTCTCACATATCTTTACGGACAGAAGGGAAGTACTCCTGTAAAAATGGACAATGAGACCTTTGCAGCAGTTGATGTCATATTCGACTCCTCCCTTGATAAGGAATCTGACAAACTTGTGAGCAAACTTTCAATCCCGAAGATACGGGGACTCATACCAAATAACGATATAATTAAGTTCAAGATCGGAGAGGGAGTCCAGATCGACACTTCAAAGGACATAGCCTGAATCGGTAAAATCAAAGTTTAAGTTTATTCAGGCTCAAACTTTTTTATTTTAATTTTTTAATTCCAGCTAGAGGCAGGCATCTATCATAGCATGCCTGCAACTGCAGTTTCTCTTTTTCGGGATCTCTTCGATCGCCTCGATGACTATATCGAAAAGAGTTTCTTTTTTCTCCTGCAGTATATCCACGACCTCGGATGCCGTGATCTTCTTATCATCCAGTCCGCAGGCGTTATTGGTGACCGTACACACAGAGGCATAGCAGAGATTCAGCTCCTTAGCAAGTACGACCTCTGGTACACCGGTCATACCCACAACATCTGCAAACTGGCCCATCATCCTTATCTCTGCTCTTGTTTCAAATCTGGGTCCCTCGGTACAGGCATAGATGCCTTCTGAGAAGCCTATATTTTTGCTTTTAAGCACTTTCTTGATACTATCCCTTATTTCCGGACAGTAGGGTTCGGTCACATCAACATGCACGGTCCTGTCATCATGAAAAGTGGAAACCCTGTTCCTGGTAAAATCAATGAAATCCTCGGCCAGGACAATGCTGCCTATGGGATGCTCTTTCATCGTACCCACGGAGTTCAGGGAAATTACCCTCTCGACCCCAAGCTGCTTGATTCCCATCACAATTGCCCTGTAATTGATCCTGTGAGGCGGAACGTGTTTTGTTCCGTCAGCATGCCTCGGGATTATCACAACTCTTCCTTTACCGGTGTTTAAGAAATGAACATTAATATTGCCAAAAGGTGTTTCCAGAGGGCAGCTTTCAACCCTTTCAGGCAGAAAAGCATTCACACCTCCGATTATTGCCAGAACCGGTGATTGTCCGTGAAGAGCCCGTGCCTCAGGTATCTGCATCAGCCGATCCCACCAGACCTTTTTTCTCTTCCATTTTGATATTCGTGGATATCTTGATCCCGAGCAATGCTATGATGATCGCAGCCACTATGGAATATACAAAGTACTGCACTCCGGCCTGCGAATCAAGGGATTCACTGCCTATTACCGGGTTTATGGACATCAGGTATGTACTTGCACCCCAGAATAGCAAACCCATTGAGATCGCAAAGAAGGCAGGTATGATGTACCGGAAAACGGACCTTCCGCTTTTCTTACAATCTATTATCTTACCCAGATCAGCAAACAGAATCGCTCCTGTGTAGAGCCACACAGTGGAGTTTATAAATACCGTTACCAGAGGCACTATTCCGTAATACCAGACACCTTCGCTCGTATAAAGGTTCCATACATTCACCAGACCCACAATTGTTGCAAGTGCGAATATAACACCCGCTATGGCATAAGTTACAAACGTCATCCTGCCTGAGTAAAAGGAATCGTTCATATGTCCCCAGAGTATGGATATCGAATCACCGAAACCACGATAGAGCATGTAAAGACCGATTGCTGCAAGTATTCCTATAACAGCTCCCTGGGGATAGTCGATCAGAAGGAAGAACGCATATATCAATGAAGCCAGACCCAGCGGTACAAAGAAAGTCTGGGATATCTTCGGGTCATTGAATGCGTGTTTTATGATGTAGTAAGTACTTTCGAGATTGGCACTCTGCATAACAACTATACGCTTGACAGAGTCGATCTTTATCCTGGACTGCACGATCGGAAGCAGTGTCTCATCCTCTGCACCGTCGGATATGAAAATTGCGGATTCGGCATTGAATTTCTTAAGTATGAGATCAAGCTGGTTCGCTATTTTCTGGTCTGAAATTATGCCGATGCTTCGATCACCTGCAAGAGTCACAATTTCAGCATCAATTCCCTTTGCAAGCAGATCGTCAAGTACCCTGATACCGCCGAATATGGTATTCGTATCAGAATCCTCGGGGTCTGCGGTACCGAGCTTTACTGCAGCCTCGATATTTGCCTCCCTGCCAATCAGAGGTCCCCTTATATCGGCTTTTTCACCCAGATCGTTATCTCTGTCTATACAAAGAATAAGTGTTTGCATATAATTCCATTCCCTATTTAGTAGGGAAATATAAATAGATTCTCATAAAATCGTAACTCTGTAAGACTAACAAAATAGACAGACAATATAAAAATAAAGTTTTCAGAGTAAATCTCCAATCAGCTTTTTTGCCCAGATCAGTTTCTTTTTCTTTATGTCAGTGACATTAACATCATCAAGATCAAAACCCAGTAGTTTTATTTCAGACGCATGGAACTCATCTGCCAGAAAAACACACCTGTCCCCGTCACTGAATCCTCCGAAATTATAGACGTTTACGAGGGGAGTCGACTGGGTACTTCCTATCATGTCTTTCATCAACGGTACATATCTCTCTAATTTGTCAATATTATCCCCATGTGCATGCACCACAACAACAGACCCGCGTTTATTTGCAAGGATCTCCTTTTCCAAATCTCCGTCAAGATCGGTTACGATTATATCAGGTATTATACCTCTGTCAACAAGAACTGCAGTAGCACCGTCGGCGGCAATTATAGTTTTTCCTGAAATATCCGTGACTTCAAGCTGGTCTTTGAGGCAAGGAGCATTACCGCATACAATAACACTTTTTCCGGCTATCAGTTTTCTAAGTACGGATGGATCTGTAGTATTATCCGTATTAAGCATACGGGAGAGGATGATTGCGGCATGCTCATCCTCTTCCCTGCTAAAACCCATATCCTCGAGTATATCAAGATAAATGGGTTCCCATTGCTTAAATTCCATTGTCTTTTTAATCTCCGTTGGATGGGGAGATTCCGATACTTATGGATATGCCTTCAACTTCCCAGTCCTTGGAAAGCTCACCTGTGGAGTCCACATCAAGTCCTATGACTTGCACGTCAGCCCTGATCTCTTTTGCAATGTACTGCTCAAAATCGAGTATGAGGTCCACAACCCTTTCGTCCTCTACCCTGATATGGGCCTTGATGGGTTCATCGACCGCAAGGTCAAGTTCTTTACGCATATCCTGTACCCTGCGTATGACTTCCCTTGCAAAACCTTCGGATTCGATCTCACGTGTCAGTTTTGCATCCACATAGATGATACCGGCGTCAAACTCGGCACTGGCAGTCATTTCCGGAAGGCTTTCCTCGAAATTGACCATATCCGGTGCCACAGTTACTTTCGTACCTCCGGCAATCTCAAGTTCGAATTCCCCTGAAGTCGCCAGGGCTTTTTTCAGTGCCATCGCATCGGTCTGCTTGATGGCAGCTATGACCTTACCTGCATCTCCCTTGAACGCAGGACCAATGGCACTCGGGTCAGGATTTGCTTCAAAACCAAGCTCATCCCATGATTCATCAACGCCTGTGATAACGATGTCCTTGGAGTTGGTCTGATCCATGAGTACGGATTTGAGGTTCACAACCGCATCGGCAGCTGATTCCTTGTTAGGGGATACTATTATGCGGGATACAGGCCATCTGAGCTTCCTTTTGACCTTCTGGCGTGCGTTGGATGAAGATTCCACAATGGACCTTGCAAGGTCCATGTGTACTTCAAGTTCCTTGTCCACAAGGGATTCGTCAACAGTCGGCCAGTCGTTCATGTGTACTGACTCAGGTGCATCAGCATCAACATTTCTCACAAGGTTCTGGTACATCTCCTCAGCCAGGTGTGGCATGAACGGTGCAATCACCTTTGAAAGTGTGATGAATACCTCATACAGTACCCTGTATACTGCGATCTTATCAGGATCATCTGCCTCTACCCATGTCCTTGGTCTGATTAGCTGGATATACCACCTTGACAGGTCCTCGAGTACGAACTCGTTAATGGCACGGATGGCCCTGTGAAGGGTATATCTGTCCATTGCCTTATCCACGTCGCTGATAAGCGACTGTGACCTTGAGAGTATCCACCTGTCCTCTTTACGCATGTCAGCTTTGACAGATTCAAGGGATACCTTTGAGGGGTCGAACTCATCAAGTACCATATATGGTAGCGGGAAGCGATATACATTCCAGAGAATGTTCAGTGTCCTGTTGATGTTGCCAAGCTCACCGCTCACAAACTTCAGGTCTTCCCATGGGGCACTTGATGAAAGAACAAAGCTTCTCAGGGTATCGGCACCAAACTGTTCGATAACATCTCCGGGTGCCACGACGTTCCCGAGACTCTTTGACATTTTCTTGCTCTCACTGTCAAGGGTGAAACCGTGCATTAGCACACTCTTGTAAGGCGCTTTTCCGAAGGCAACCATACTGGCACCAAGCTGCGAATAGAACCATCCGCGTGTCTGGTCCTGTCCTTCGGTGATAAAGTCAGCTGGCCACCATTTATCAAACTCTTCCTTTTGTTGCGGGAAACGCAGGGTTGCCCAGGAAGCCACGGCTGAATCGAACCAGACGTCAAATACGTCTTCCACACGCTTCATCTTGCCACCGCATTCACAGTCCAGCAGGATCTCATCCACGTATGGCCTGTGCAGTTCAACGTCCTCTGCATTGCCAGACATCTCAAAGAGCTCTTCCTTGGTTCCGACAACATGCATCCTGTCGCAGCTATCACACTTCCATACGGGTATCGGGATGCCCCAGTATCTCTGACGGGATACACACCAGTCACGTGCACCCTCGACCCAGTCCTTAAACCTTGCAGAACCCGCCCAGTCAGGATACCAGTCAACCTTCTCGATCTCCGAGAGCATCTGATCCTTGAGCTCTCCAATCTTGATGAACCATTGTTCGGTTGCAAGGTAGATTATAGGTGTCTTACAGCGCCAGCAGTGTCCGTACCTGTGAGTAATTGAATCCTCAGCGAGCAGTCTTTCACGCTCAAGCAGATCTTCCACAACCACCTTGTTAGCCTCACGGATGTGCATTCCGGTGTACTCACCTGCAGCTTCCGTGTAGCGTCCATCCGGACCTACCGGACAGAAAATTGGAAGCCCATGCTTCTTGCCTACTTCAAAGTCATCCATACCGTGACCAGGAGCGATGTGCACACAGCCCGTGTTCTCAGCGGTCACAAAGTCAGCCAGGTAGATGCCATGTTCCATAGCTGCCTGCTCGGGTACCAGGTCTATGAGAGGGCTTTCATATGAAAGGGAGGTCAGGTCCTCGCCAAGCATTGTGTCAAGTACCTCATAATCTGCATATCTTCCCTTCCTGAGAACATCCTCCACAAGCTGGGAAGCCATAATAAGGATCTCTTCTTTTCCATCAGAGGATATAGCTTTGACCTTAGAATACTCAAAGGATGGATGTACCGCCACTGCAACATTTGAAGGAATGGTCCACGGAGTAGTGGTCCATATAACAACGGATGTATTCTCCTCACCCTTTACCTTGAATTTCACAAAGATCGAAGGGTCCGTCCGGTCCTCGTACTCCACTTCTGAGTCGGCGATTGCTGTTTCACATCTCGGACACCAGTTGACAACACGTTTACCCTGCTCAAGCAGCTTCTTTTCCTGTGCCTGCTTGAGTGTCCACCATGCAGCCTCGATATATTCATCACGGAGTGTCATGTAGGGATCCTTCCAGTCAAGCCATGCACCCAGCATGCGGAACTGGTCTGTCATATCATCCTTCTGAGTGAGGGCGAATTCCTTGCATTTCTCGATGAAATTGCCGACACCATACTTCTCGATGTCTTTCTTTGAGGTAAAACCAAGTACTCCTTCCACTTTTACCTCGATTGGCAGACCGTGCATGTCCCATCCTGCACGATCAAGTATATCGTAACCATTCATTGAACGATAACGCAGTATGGAATCCTTGATGATCTTGTTCCATGCGGTACCAAGGTGAATGTGTCCTGTGGTATATGGTGGCCCGTCTACGAAAAAGAACCTTTTGCCACCTTTTCTGCGCTCGCGTACCTTTGAGTACGCATCAGTTTTTTCCCAGAGATCGTGGATCTTACTCTCCAGTTTCACCGGGTCATACTTATTGGTAATCTCCTCTATCATTGTAAGGGTTCTCCTTGCTCAATTTCAGTCTGGATACTCCTACTGCAATATTTAATTTAAACGTATTGCATCAGGATTTTTAAGGAATGGATTTGTCTCTCCGATACCCGCTGAAAAACAGTGATATATATCAGAATAATTCAAAAAAGAAAAAGTAGGTAAAAGAAGATCAGACTTCCATCACAATACGGAAACCGATCTCTTCCTTTCTGCTGCCTGGACTGATCTCATCCCTGTCTGCGGAACGGCAGTTCACATCATCGCTTGCCCAGCTTCCACCTCTGAACACACGCCTGTCCACACCACCGGTCCATTCACTGCCATCGGTGGGAGCTTTGTTGTAGTTGCTGTGATATTCGTCCTGGACCCATTCTGCGACATTACCGTATATATCGTAAAGTCCCCAGGGACTGGGTTCCTTGAGACCTACGGCACGTGTCCTGTCCTCTGAATTCTCATCGTACCATGCATAGTCTGGCAGCTCTTCCGGGTCATCGCCGAAGAAATAGGCTGTAGTTGTCCCGGCACGGGCAGCATACTCCCATTCGGCTTCTGTTGGCAATCTGTATTTATCCGTATCCTCTATCCTGTTGAGCTCTTCCACGAACTTGTTCGCATTGGTCCATGAGATCTTATCAGCAGGAAGGTCGTCACCTTCGAAATAGAAGGGTTCAGAATCCATAATCGCCTTCCACTGTTCCTGTGTAACCTCATAGCTACCCATGTAGAACTCATCTGAAATGGTTACCAGATGCTGAGGATCTTCATCACGGTCACGGTAAGACTCATCGTCAGGAGAACCCATCACAAATTCACCGGCCGGGATCTTAACAAATTCCATGCCAATAGAGTTTGTATAGGTACTATCATCAACACTTTCAGTATCTTCGGCCTCAGTTTCTGCAGAGACTTCAGCAGTATCCTCTTGCTCCGTTTCAGGAACTTCTTCAGTATCGGTGCATCCCGATGACAGGACTGTAACTGTAACCAGCGTACATATCAACAGTAAGATCAGTATTTTCTTTAACAAAACCATCACCTTGTTATTATACAATAAAAGCAGTAAGATTCTCTATATGATAAGTTTTACTTATTTGATCCGATATGAAATCCGGAATGTTAGTTCTACCGTTTTTAAAAACCGTTGTAAGAAAACGTAAGCGTTCCTGCAAGTAAGAGGAGTACAAGGTACAGGAATATCACATAAAGGATCTTGGATCCGAATCCAGAGTTATTTCTCATAGCGTACCACCACTATATCTTTAAGTAGAATGTGGAGACTTTGTGGGATTTGGGACGATTTATGTCTAAAATTATGTGGGGGGGGGGG
>JAALLO010000105.1_pt1 | contig 23295 bp, 19 predicted proteins | sample 7245941 | NCBI WGS metagenome assembly JAALLO01 (sample SAMN13049198, study PRJNA578106) | oil field metagenome | isolation source: filtered produced water from oil reservoir A2 | place: USA:offshore Texas | collected 2016 | reverse complement strand
TCATATATTTTCCGGATGATATGTGATATCTCATCGACCATACGGCTTTCAGCATGAAGTGTCAGGAAGTCCTCTACACTGAGGTCCATGACAAAGTTCATGTTCTGTGAAAGCTGTGCGATAAAGCGTCCCTCGGTTGAGAAACGCTCCTCGTCATCTGGGGATCTGCAATCAACCAGTATCCTGCGGCCGGTTGGAGTATCTTCCTGCGCCAGGGATTCGATATCAGCCAGAAGGCGTGATTTGCCGGACCCCGTGGGACCGACTATCGCTGTCACCTCACCCTTTTTCAGTTCTACCGAAAAGGACTCCTTCTTGCCTTTTTTATCTTTACCCGGGAGCACCGTCAGGGATTCGACCATGAACCTGTTTTCCTGTTGAAGTGCTCTTACCTGCTCGATGAACAGGAAAAAACCGTCGATGAAATCGGGATAGCTACTTCCCTTCTCGATAAAATGTTCCTCTCCAAGTATCGAATCCAGCTCTTCCAGTTTCCTGTCTGCGAACCTGGAAGGATCGATGGCGAAAGAAGAGAAGTAGTCCTCTATCCAGGGCATTATTTCCATGAGTTCATCTATTGTCATCCGGAGCATATCTTTTCGCAATCTAATCATCTCCTCTGAAATTCACGAGCTTTGAAACACCCATCTGCCTGTCATCTCCGATCTTCCTCTCTCCTAGACAGTACGAACATAGAGCTCCGGGCATGGTAAATCTGAGTGTGGCTCCCTGAAGTGTTTCTACTGAGCTGCTTTTCTCAACAAGCTTTGCAAGATAGAAGCCACCCTGTCCCGTAACGCCATTGACATGAACTATCGTTCCACCGGGGTTGACCTGACGGACTCTGTATGCAAAGACCTCACGCTCTGCCTGGGAGACGATATCCCCTTTGGTAATGACAACGATATCTGCAAGTTTTAACATCGGACCGATCTTACTGGGCGTATTGACACCACTCAGGTTATCAATGACACAGATCGCCAGAATATCCCTGATATGCGGGGAACAACGGTTGCAGAGGCCCGCACTTTCGGTGATGAGATAATCGAAGTTGCGCTTTTTTCCCCATCCAAGTGCCTCTTCGATATTGCTCACAAAGAAGTGATCAGGACACAACCCTCCGGAAAGTCCGGTCCTGACCGGAATATTGGAGCTTGAATAGAGTTCTTCATCCTGGGCCGAGAGGCAGTCGAATTTGACCACACCTACATTCAGGCCCTTCTGTCTGAGCTCTTCAATTGTCCTGATTATAATACTGGTTTTTCCTGATGATGGAGGACCTGCTACCGTGACAAGTCTCAAAAGATACCTCCGGTGATGGTGAACTGCTTATTGAAGACCTCTGCTATCTCTTTTTTAAGAGATCCTACATCGGTGTTCATCAGGTACTCCCATCCCATCCAGTAAAGTGGTATGTCCTTAAGGTCATTATCTACTTCAGGGTTTGTTGTGGGGAACAAAGCCCTGGCAGAGACCTCTCCAAACTCTTTTCCGCACAGGAAATCCGTGATCTCCTTTACATTTTCAGCTGCACTTTTCTTGACCAGCATCTGTACAGGGCTTACAATAGCTCCCTCTGAAGGAATGGTAATCGTTACCCGCGACTTGTCCTTGATCTTCCTGGTAAAGAAGTAGGGCATAATGTACATGGCCGGTACATCGTCTTTTTTGCTGTCTATCATCTTTACCATCTCGGATGGATGGAGTCCTGTATATATTGATGATGCAAGCTTTTTGATACCTTCCATTCCGTACATCTGGTAGAAGGGAAGCAGTACGCCATTGCAGAAAAATCCGTTCATTCCCCGCATGGCAACTCTGTTGTGGTTTTCTTCTTTCAGTATGTCTTCCCAGGATTCCGGTTTGCTGTCATCCTCCATGAGCTCATCTATTGTCACCAGAACAAGCAGGTTTGCAGAGAGCATGGTGAACTGGTCGCATGGGTCGGCATAATCTATTGATTCCAGATCGCAGTTCATGGGAGATGAATTAAGATTCACGAAATAGTCCTTGCTGAGAAAGTTCTCCCGGAAGAGTTTGTGATAGAAACTGTTGATATCGGAACTGATGATTATGTCCGGCAGTTCGTCGATGGATGTAACCGAATCTACATATGCATAGTAGGAGAGCTCATGATTAACATTACCTTCTACAAGGGAATGGAGCATATTGCCGGTTTTTTCCCTGTACTCAGTTGAAAAGGCATCAAGTGCACGATTAAAGGGCATTTTCATACCGCAAGGTAAGAGGGCAAGAAGGCTCAGCTCCTTTTGTCTTTCCGGGGAATCCGCAAGTGTAAAATCTCCCTTTGCTTCATTGTCCTCAACAGCCTGATTCAAAAGCTCAATAAACGATTCCCTGTTCACCGATACCATTGACAGGGCTGTTTTTAATTTCAGCAGTGGGCCAAGTTTTTCGAGCACCTCCCGGTTCTCGAATTTTCCCATTCCATGCTGTTTGAATATTTTTAATAAAGAGGGATGTTCACTCAATATCTGGTAAATGCTCATTGTTTCGTCAATTGTTTTCATATTATTCCCCTGAAGGTTTCATTTCATCTGCCCTGATGCTACTATTTTCTTATCTGGTCAATTCCGTATTTTACCAGTCTTTGTTTGATCTGATCTTTGGGGTTCAATTACTCTAATAAGCAGACAAATATTTAAGTATTAGCATATAGGAAGTTAACTTCCTGTAAAGTTCTTTGATTTTGAAAATAGTCCTGCCTGTTTTTAACTTACATACTTTTTTCCGAAGTAGATGAGTTCCTGTAAAAAAGAAGACGCAGGATTTTATCGCATCATTTTTTGATTTCTCTTTATCTATACTTTTTGCGAAATCAGGTAGAAATAAATATATGTTTTGGATAATGCTTTTATAATTAAACACTTATGTACCTAAAGGATGTATTTGATCTGATACAGATTCAAATACAGATGAAAATTTCAAATAAATACTCAATTGTCAAGTGATATCATGAAAGTAAGCGTACCATGTATGGGAAAAGGCGGAATCGATGATACAGTCAGCCAGCATTTTGGAAGGGCGCCTGCCTACACCGTCTTTGACACAGAGACCGGTGAATATTCTGTTGTAGTGAAAAATGGCGGTGAAGGTCCTGCTGATCTGATGGCTGGAGCCGGTGTGAACATAATGCTCTGCGGAGGTATCGGAAAGGGTGCTGCAATGATGCTCCAGCAGAAAGGGATTGATGTTTTCATTGGTGCATCCGGAACTATAAAAGATGCCATTAATGCATGGGAGTCCGGTGCACTTGCAAAGAACCAGGATGGCAACTGTGACAGTCATGACCACGACCATGGTCACGACGACTGTAGCTGCAATTGCAATTGTCACAGTCAGGTCACAATAAGTTGAATTGCTTGTCAGGTATAAGTAAGAAAATTGCCATGCAATGTGGTAATCTAATTTCGGTAAAGCAATTTTATGTTATGGCTAATTGCTTTGCCTTTTATTTTTATGTAATTGCATGTATCAAAAGTTATTTGTGTGTCTGTGGAATATTTTTAACTGCGGATGGCTATTTTAACATAAACAAATTCGGATCAGTGGATGAGCAATGAAATGTGCATTCTGTGATGAAAAGGAATGTCGTGAAGGCAAGGATTGTGTTGGTCTGTCAAAAGACACTGTCTATGAGGGATCTGATCTTGAGTCCATGAAGGTATCCGCCTCCATCGAAGCCCGATACTACATGCAGAAGACAAGGCTTGAGGAGTTGATTCTTTATGCAAGGGATATGGGCTATGAGAAACTGGGTCTTGCCTTTTGTGTGGGTCTTGAAAAGGAAGCAAGAACCATCCAGAAGATACTCGAAAGCGATTTCGAGGTATTTTCTGTATGTTGCAAGGTTTCAGGAACTGACAAAGGGGAATATGGTCTTGAGAGACTGCGTCCGGAAAATTTCGACCCCACATGCAATCCGATTATACAGGCGGATATACTTAAAAATAAGGGGACGCAGCTTAATATCATAATTGGTCTTTGCATAGGTCATGACATACTGTTCACACAGCATTCAGCTGCACCGGTAACAACTCTGATTGTGAAAGATCGTGTGCTTGCACATAATCCCGCAGGTGCCATATATTCCAACTACTATCTGAAGAAAAGATTCGGTCTTGAGGAATGAGGAATGCTTGGTATGAAACTTACAGTTATCTATGATAATCAGGCAAAAGAAGGGCTCAGGAGCGGCTGGGGCTTTTCCTGCTATATCGAATCCCCTGAAAAGAATATATTCTTTGATACAGGCTGGGACGGACACCTGCTGATGGATAACATGAGTAAGCTCTCCCTGTCACCAGAGGATGTGGGTATCCTTGTGTTATCCCATAGTCACTGGGATCATACCGGCGGGGTTCCAGCTTTACTCAATGCGAATTCCGATCTGGAGGTATATGTACCATCCGGCTTTTCTGCAAATCTAAAGAATGAGATATCTTCAAGATGTAGAGTTCTCCATGAGGTAAAAGGTCCTCAGGAACTGTGTCCGGGTGTTCACACAACAGGAGAACTTGGGAACAAGATCAAAGAGCAGTCCCTGATACTAGAATCAGGCGGAGGTATCTACGTAATCGCAGGTTGCTCACATCCCGGACTTAGATCCATAATGGATACTGCGTCTATCTTTGGTGATGTTAAAGGTATTATCGGAGGCCTGCATGATAGCCGGGAATATGACCAGCTTGCAGGAATGGAGTTAATAGGTGCAGGTCATTGCACGCAACATAAGGAAAGGATCTGTGAGATGTATCCTGATTCCTTTGAAGATATATTCGCAGGATATGTAACAGAGATTTAGAATAGAATATAGAAAATCAATTGATCTTTGGGATTAAAAAAAGAAATTATAGCAGCACTTGTGTGCTACTATTGAAATATCTGTTTTATTTTCTTCTGCTTGCAACAAAAGCAACTGCCAGCATGCCGATCAGTGTGAGTGCACTGAAGCCCGGAAGACCGTTTGATGTTTCTTCCTGTTGTTCTGTGCCTTCGTTTTCTTCCTGGAGCCCGGTATCATCAGAGGTTTCGGACTCGTCTTCAGAAGCTTCGACAATGCTGGTATCTTCCACTGCGCTTATAGCAAACGGAGAGAATCCGGGTGTTTTTGCTGTAAAGTAAACAAAGTCGGAATCTTCATCTGCTATTGCTGTTTCAAGCTGGTTCCACTCTGTGGTATACCTCATGAGCCTTACATTCGCAGAATCTATGTCATTCTCCTCAAGCCATGATTTTTCCACACTGAAGGAAACTTCCGGACCGGATATCGTACTGGAACTTGCCCAGCCGCCTTTACCTACCCAGATATTCATGTTCCTGTATACCTTGCCGTTGGGCTTGGAATCCACAAGTGCTGACGTGTCATGCAGAACCTCAATTGTTACATCGATCATACCTGCATTGAGCTTGGGTGTGAAGGATACGATGCTGATCGGGTTTTCCTCGCCAGTGAATTCATATTCAGCAAGGACGTCCTTCTGCATGTATACCTTCTTCACAGCCTTATGGGCAATGTTCTCATACTCTTCACCACTGGCGCCTCCTCCGCCGCCACCGCCTCCTCCTCCGCCGCCGGAGGAGGAAGATGTGTCAGAGCTTGTTGAAGGACCGGCTACAGAGGAACTTGCTGTTACTGTTCCGCCTGGTATGGTGGATGTCACGGATATTGGCAGTGTGTTTGAAGATGAAGGATCATCAGCAACCACTGTCCATGAACCCGAACTTGATGCACCGGGTGCAATTGTGCCAAGTGATGCGGGGTCTGTTCCACTGCTGAGACTCCAGCCACTTGGAAGTGCCAGGTCTACTTTTACATTGGTAGCATCAGCAGCACCTGAGGACGCACTGTTGGATACCACATAACTTAGCACTACTTCCTGTCCTGCACTGACAGATGATATGTCAGTACTGGAGGATACACTAAGTACCGGCCTGTCTTTTACTGTGATTGCAGATGATGCTGTCTTTGCAGTGCTGCTGTCATCATCTCCTGAGGCTGAAACAGTGAAGGGTGATGAATGTGTTCCTGTTGATGTAGCTGTAACAGTCCATGAAACGGCTTTTGTACCGTCACTTGTGAACTGTACCTGCTGGGTCGGACTTGGTATTGTGAACTGTCCCGAATTGTCGGTGAGTGTCACATCCACCGTAAGCGTACCGGATACACTTGCAGCGCTTACAGATGATGTTATGGTAATACTTTCGTCCTTCACAACATTTGTATCATAGCTGATACTTCCAATACTGAGGGAAGCCGCAGCAGAAGCAGTTGGGATGGTCCCAACTGCAATCAGTATAGCCATTAAAAATACGGCTAGTTTTTTCATTATCAATTACCTCCCATTGGGTCTTCGCCATCCATTGGTCCATCGTCCATGTATTGTCCCTGCATGAACTCTGACATATCACCCTGCATGAAGAAGTTTATCTTCAAGGTTTCTGTTCCTCCTGAATTCTTCTGAATATCCACAAAGGCTGTGAATTCAGCAAAGTCATAGTCGATACCTTCCATGTCTTCAGGCAGAATTTCAAGAGTACCTTCTCCATCCACAAGGGTCGTATTGACCATTGCAGAACTCATATCCCATGAAACTGGGCCATCTTCTACAGGTCCTTCCTCGAAGTATCCACCGAAAGTCATCTTCAGAGACTTAAGTTCCGCAGTTCCTTCTACAGGTGTTCCATCAAAGTCCTTTGCTGTGACAAAGACGGTTATGGTCTCGTTTGTTTGAACTTCTGATACTGAAGAGAAGGACTTGAGAATTGCCGTACCTGCGCTCTCATTGATCTTGAGGGTCGGGAAGGCAACCGGCCAGCTATCCATATTGCCGGTACCAATCTCCCAGGCCTGTCCCTCGGACATATTCACCAGAGGGAAGGAATCCTGGCCATCCATGAAATTCTCAGGGATTGAGTCGTTGAATCCCTGTTCTGTGGTGTACAGGTCATATATGGAATTCACATTCTCATAGTTCTGCCAGTCACGAAGTGTAGTAAGATCCGAGTCGTCATCGTATACAGCCTCAGTAGGCATGTTCACTCCGTTTGAGAGAGTGTCCATGAGAAGTATATGATAACGTTCATCGGATGTGATCTCACCGACACCCGGCTCGACGTCATTTTCATCAAACATCATACCTGCAGTTGCAACATCAAATCCTACATCTTCATCACTGAATTTACCAGTGTAGAAGATTGGCTCGTCTGATATCCATTCAGGAAGAGGATAGACCTGCGTGACACTGCTGTTGAGCAGTATGAACCTGCCTCCCCAGTTTGAAACCGATGCAGCATAGTAATCATCGAATTCGCTGATGGTCTCACCGATGCGATAGTTGGTCACATCATTTGAATCACTTGCATTGACCACAAGTATGCTGTCCTTTGTTTCAGGGAAGTATTCAGGCAACTGGTCATACATTGTACCAGCTTCATCTTCGTAACCGAAGATGTAGTAGTCCTGGCCATTGAAGTTGGCCTGAGCCACGGATCCTGAATAGCTTGTCATGTCATTCATGACCGGTTCGACAGCTTCCACGCTAAGAATCATTATCGGACTTCTAAGGGTAAGCACAACATCAAACTCATTGATCTCACTGACATTGAAGTCCAGTCCTCCCATCCAGTATTGTTCTCCTAGAGTGAATTCCCTGACCTCAGGTCCTGAATCCCGGTTATAGCCCGGTACTGTCCACGGCCAGCCCTGATACGTCATGGATATATTTGCTGTTCCGGCACTTGAATTGCAGTCGTTTACAGTAAAGTTCCACATATCATCATAGAAGCTGGTGCTTTCATCATAGCTCAGGACTATTGTATCGCCTGTGTTGTTCACCATTGTTACATTGTAGTCCAGAGCAAGGCTTGCACTGCTTGAGTTGATGCTGGCACCGACTCCGATCTCGCCGGCTTCAAGTTTCTCTCCGTCTGCAGAATAGTTGAATGCACCTGTTGTACTGTTGTAGTACCATTCATTGAATGGCCAGTCCATGTTGTACATGTCTGATTCTGGATTGAAATTATAGGCAGAGACACCTTTCTTGAACTCGATCTCGTCTCCGTATGCAAGAAGCATGTTGTTTCCTGGCATACCGTCACTGCTGTCATCATCATTGAGTTTGATGAGGTCTATCTCACCGGGGATTCCAAGTGCTCCTGAAACCATGAAGTTACGTACTTCAAAGCGTGTGAGCTCCCAGAAAGTCTCTTCATTGGCAACTGCATACTCGCCTTCTTCGATGGTCACATTGTAGTGTATCATCCAGGAGCCGGTTGGTATGTTTGCTTCTGAAGTATTGATCTCGATGAGTGCCAGTCCCGTGGAATCAGTTGTGGCGTTGACGTTCTCGAGGGTCTGCCTTGTTTTACTTTCATCTATGAGATAGTCAATTCTGACATCCTTGTCCGCAAGTGGGTCGCCTCCAGGTGTTGTCACCAGGAATGGAACCTTTATTGTTGATCCGTTCTGGAATGTTCCGATTTTCATGCCGTTCCAGCCTTCCTCATATGTGCTGAACTCCAGTGTATATGCGGAGGATTGGTACTTGTTACTGAGCAGGTATATCGGATCGCCACCGAACTCAACAGGCTCACCGGCACTTGCGTCTATGTATCCTGCGGTGAAGTTGTATGAATCACTGATAAGCACCGTGTCATACTTTCCTGCAGTAGTGGAGTCTGCCATAAGTATGAGGTAATTATCATCGAAGTATTCTCCATCTCCATCGAGGTCTATGTTCCTCCAGTCATCGTCCTGGAAATCACTTACAAGGAATTTACCTGATTTACTCATAGCCATGATCGTATCATTCAGCAGAATACCATTCTTGAGAGTGTTCTGACCCTCCAGTTTTATGGTTCCGTCTGACTTGATTTCACTGATGGCCCAGGTCCTTCCGGTATAATCCGTGAATTCGGATCCTTCGGACACATTGAAAACCTGTGTGCTTGTTGAATTGGACAGATTTCCAATTGCCCAGTGACTCTCATTTTCATATTCGATGTAGAGTGTGTCATAAACTGTATCGATTGCTACCATTGAGTAGTATGGGACAAAGCTGCTGTTATGTGAATCCTCGCCCATTATGTTATAATCGGTTGAAATGGGTGAGATCCGATCCTCATCAATGATACTACCTGCAATCTTTCCGGCAGTTATATTGCCCAGACTTTCCAGGTAACTCTGCTTTGTAAGTATGTCCGTTGTAGCACTGATGGATGTTGTGTTGGTGTGATACTGTGCGGCACTGACACTTATCCTCATGGGGTTTGTAACGGTGACACTCGCCAGCTCAAGTCTGAACCAGAAATCAGTGTAGACTTCATTTCCGTTTTCGTCTGTGGCTTTAAGTGTCATCATGTAAGCACCCTGGTCCCATCCGGTAGTATCAACGGACACATTGATCTCATTTGGATTCAAACCTTCTTCTGTGGTGGTGATACCTGCCATCTGACTCTTTGTCTTGTAGCTTGTTCTCCACATGCCTTCCTTCATCACTTCTTCCACAGTGACATTTGTGATATTGTGGCCGTTACTGCTCCACATCTTATCCTGTGATGCTTTAACTGTGAAGTTAACAAAATCGTTAACCGGGAAGTCATATTCTCCATCTGAATCGACCCATGAGACAAAGGCTGTGGTATACACCCATGCCCTTCCAATCTCTGTGGAATTGCCATCATCAGCTTCGAAAACAAATTCGAAGTTACCTCCTCTGGAAAGTCCCGGATATTCATAATATCCAGTTCCGTTGATAGTTCCGGCATCCATCTCGGTATCATTGTACATGGTTGAAGGAGTCATCATGTCCCAGTCACCCATTGCAATGATCTTTGTAAGGGTGACATTGACTTCCTTTGAATCGAAGTTGTTGTCAAAGGCGTTCAGGGAGAAATTAATAGGCTGATCTATACCTGCATCCCATGATGTGGAATATGGATAGAAAATAAAGTTACTTACCTCAAACCATCCGTTTCCGTAGTCGGTTACACCATCCTGGGTTGTCATCTTTATCCTGACGTTGTAGTATCCGGATTTGAGACTGTTCTCAGGTGAAATGCTCAGTGTGGCATCACCGTTTGAATCGGTTGTAATTGGCCTTGTGGGATCATTTACGGCGATTGTTTCACCTGTCATTCCGTATCTTACTTCCTCAACTTCTATGGATGCGGTTGATACGTCATTTCCACTGATGTCCTCTACATGTACTGAAAGCTCGATGGTGTCATCAGCTCCAAATACCTTGAAAGTACTGGAGTTCTGATCGAATGTCGGTTTTCCTTTTATCCTGTAGAGTTTCTCATCAAACCAGGCGTCCCCTGTTACAGTTGTCGGACTTCCGTCAACTGTGGCGTTGACCCAGAATCTGACATAGTGGAAACCAAGGTTTGAGTCTGTTACATTGAACCTGAGAACTTTCTGGCCTTCTATGGTTGTCAGTGCAGGATCTTCCATATACTCGGTAACAACTTCAGACGCACTTTCACTCCAGACCTCTACAAGTCCTGCTTCGTGTATATTTTCAGCAGGTATCTCCAGACCAGTTGAAGGATCGAATGCAGTGATCATTATCCTTGCAGTGGCATCAGGAGCTACTGTGGGGCTGAACCATCCCATCTTGTTTACAGGCTCTCCGTGCACGAAAATATCCTGTACTGTGATACTTCTTCTTGCGGTGTTCCAGCCTGAGAGGTTCGCTCTGACCTCTACATCGTAGACGCCGTTCTGTTCAGGAGCTGTGAAGTTGATCACGGCAAATGTCTCTCCGATAGTTTGCTCAACCTCATCCTGTATGTCTGCAGGAACTTCTATGTAGTCATAGAAAGTCGTAGCATTCATAACGGACATGAAGGAAGTATTTACATTTCCGTCTCTGTCGGTAATACTGAGGCTGTAGTTCGCAGTGTCGAGTCCTGTCATTGATTCAAAATCAATGTTCTCTCCGCTGGCAAGATTGCTTCCGGCAATTACCAGGAATCCTTCCTCTCCCGGTGCGAAACCGTCACTCTCGCCGTCATTCTTGGAGACTGCCTTTATGAAGATGTCATAAGCCTTGATGTTGTAGCTTGTGTAAGCTTTCTATGTCTGGCTTGAAGTGCTTGCTTCATATTTTACATAATAGGTGTCTATTTCCTCATCATCAGGAATTGTATAGCTTGTGGTATAGGCACCGATATCACCGTCGTATGTGAGTGTGAGTTCGTTAAGATAAGAATCATTGTTCTTGCTTGTGATACTGGCAGTGACTGTTGCATCTGTCAATGGTGCACCGGAACTTAAATTGTTAAGGTAGACTGCAGGTATCATAACTTCACCACGGGCAAAGGTGTGTTTGGGTGTGTTCTCTGTGGAAAGCATATCTCCAAACATGCTCATGGTGTTTACAACAAATGATATGTGTCCGATGTCATCTGCAACCAGGTGATATGTACCTGCTGTGCTTTCTATGGTCATCGTTGTTGTATTGAGTCCATGTGAGTTTGTCAGCAACTCTGTGGAGGATATAAGAGTACCATCATCTTTGAACTGCTCAAACATGATCTCATCCTGAACCGGGTATCCACTGGAGTTCAATGCCAGTATGCTGATATTTACCGATTCTCCACCTGTGAAACTCGGGGTCACGATCTTTGCCAGTGTAATGGCATTCTCATTGTTGATGCTGATGAATCTGTAGCTTACTCCACTGAGTTTTACCTTGGAACCCTCTACAAGATTACCTATTACACTCATGCCTGAATCGTCTGAACTGAGATTCATATCAGGATCATCATCAACGTATGATACGTCCGAACCTGATACAAGGAAGCTGTATGTGGTATCGCCGAGCGTTATATTGCCCCCGGTCTTACCATCACTGAGGGGTCCGGTGATCCCGTGACTTTCTGAAAGTTCGATAGTCAGGACTTCACCCTCTGTGAACATCACTTCAATCGTCTGGGGATCGTTCGCTCCGACAACGTTCATGTAAAGGTATGGTGAAATCACACCGCTCTCAATGTCCACGGCAACTACAGTATATCTGTCTGCCACATCAGGAGCACTCATAGTTGTGGAGAATACTCCTTCAGAAGCTGTAACTGTTTTATTGGAGCTCTGATTTGCGGGGCCGGTAAATTCGTCTCCTTCGGGCCATATGATTATCTTTACTTCTCCCGAACTGTTACCGTCCTGTACTTCTCCGGTGATGTCGATCTCATCACCAGGACCGTATGTTTTTCCATCTATACTGAATTTTTGAATTGATGTTGCCGAACCAACCGGGTTGATTAGCAACAATAGCACAATTGTTATACATATCAGAAAACTGATTCTGATATGCCTGTTTATTTTTTTCTTGTCTGAATTCATTCCTTTCACATCCAACCCATGGATAAACGAATTAGATATTCTTAGATAGTATCTCAAATATTATATATAAATCATACTTATAGAAACAACAATTGCACATTTAATTTTAAATGTATGTTAATTTTGTTAATCTCTACTGCAAAAATCTTAATACTGATTTTATTTTCAGTGCAACTATCCGGCCATACAAATTTCAGTATTATAATAAAAAATGATGAAGAATACTCGTAATCTTTTTATTTCATCAGGACAGAAGTTTTTACGGGGTAAAGGTATGGTACATGAAACTAACAGAAATTCCGGCACCTTTGCACATATAGTACAATCTCTTCCAGACTATTCAGAAATAATTATCTTGATACTGGTGTTGGCTTTACTATGGATGTCCTCTGATGAGATTGCACATTTTGTGGATATCGTACGTGATGCCTTTATATACCGCGGTGGGCCATGAGCCTGACTGCAATCATACATGACTAATTCTTAGTACAGCTTATATCTGAATACGTATTTACTATTATTTGTGGTGGTTTTATATGGTGGAAAGAATGGCTATTGTAAACAGTATTGGAGTAGTTTCCCTGGGAAAGGTAGTCGGATTGATCTACGCTCTTTTCGGTTTGATAATTGGAGCATTCGTGACACTTTTCTCCCTTCTGGGCGCGGTGGCTGCTCAGGGATTGGGATTTTCAGGTGCCATGAGTATTTTCTTTGGTATCGGATCGATAATCTTAGTTCCGATATTCTACGGAATAATGGGTTTTGTTATCGGTGTCCTTGTGGCATGGTTCTATAACCTTATAGCCGGATGGATCGGTGGAATCGAAGTAGAAGTAAAAGTTGAATGAATTAGTGGTGAAAAAGGAGATAAGTGGTTTACACTTTCTCCCGTATTGTTTCTTTTTTGTTCGTAAAAGGAGCCCATGGAAGTACGCACATGGGGCATTCTGGTCCGTAACCAGCAGCAGCATAACCTGTCATGCCACCGGCAATATTGTATACTCGATCGAATCCTTTCTGCTTGAGTATACTGCACCCCATACTCGATCTTTTACCTGATCCGCAGATGAGTGCGATTTCGGCTTTCTTGTTAAGTTCTGTGTAGCGGTCGCGTAGTTCATGGACAGGGATGTTGATCGAATTGCGGATATGGAAATCCTCGTATTCCGAAGCAGAGCGTACATCCACAACTACCAGACTGTTCCCGGTGCTTATTTTTTTGTGTAATTCTACGGCCGAGAGTTGCGGAACATGGTCGGTTTCAAGCCCGGCGGTCACCCAGTCGTACAAACCTCCTTCAAGATATCCCTCTATCCTGTCAAGTCCCACTCTGTAGAGCTGGGTACATGCCTCAAGTGCCTGCTCATAGCTGTCAGAAACCAGCATTATGTTCTTGAAATGCGGAATCAGCCACCCTGCATATGTAGCAAAATTGCTGTTCAGGTCGATATGGTATGAATCTGTTATGTGCTGGCCTCCGAAGGATTCAAAACTTCGTATATCCAGTACGGCAGAATCTTCCTTCTTTGAGGTTTCTGTGAATTCCTCAGTATTTAGTGCTTTTATGGGCGCGAATCCTTTGATCAGCACCGGTCCTTCTTTGTTCGTACCGGTACATCTGCTGAAATGGTCCGGTGCATCAGGCATGCTGGTTGTCAGGGAGTCAATGAAATCATTGAGCTCTTTGATGTTCAGTGCATAGTTGTAAGCCTTTTCATAGCCTATGGTACTTGTCCGTTTAGATGCCATCGCCCTTCCGCACAGGGACCCTGCTCCGTGTGCAGGGTAAACTTCACAAAAATTGGGCAGTGTGAGGAGTTTATCATGAATACTGTGGTACAGCTTTGTGGCAAGTTCTTCAGCTCTTCCCGGGAAGAGGTCCGGTCTGCCTACGTCTCCTACGAATAATGTGTCTCCACAGAATAACGCAACAGGTTGCTCTCCTCTTGCGGTATCAGTAACAGTGTATGATATATGTTCCGGAGTATGGCCGGGTGTTTCCAGGACATTGATCTCCATATCTTCCAGCATGAGGGAATCGCCTTCAGAAAGTGCAATGTGTTCAAAGTCACATTCGGCACTCTTCGGAGCATATATGTCTGCTCCTGTTCTGCTGGCAAGTTCCATGTGGCCTGATATAAAATCCGCATGCAGGTGAGTTTCCAGTATATGGGTAATCTTGACTCCAAGTTCTCTTGCCTGCTGCACGTATATGTCTGTATCTCTTCGAGGGTCTATAACTGCGCATGTTTTATTTCCGCTCAGGATGTATGAGCTGTGTGCTATACCTTCGGTGAAGTACTGCTTTATGATCATTCTTGTTTTCCCTTTCCAAGTAATCTGTAGTACTATATGTGATCTTACAAATAAATTATCAACCGAATGTTGGATGATAAACTCCTGCGAAAATTATTTCAGTTCTATAATTCAAATTAAGAACAGGAAGTGAGGTTTAATGGTGGACATAGATCTGTTATCCGGATTCAGTTATGCAGTACTTTCTTTCTTTGAGACTTTTCTGACAATTATAGGTCTGGGTCTGGTGATCTATGGAGGTATTCTTGCGGCAGGGGAGGTTTTTCTCCATGAGATCGGAAAAAAGTCCTTCACTTATTCTCATATAAGGCGCCAGTTTACTGATAAGATCCTGTTCGGCCTTGAGTTCCTGATTGCTGCAGACATTATACTTACTGTCCGCAGACCCACTCTGGATGATGTTCTTCTGCTGGGTGTCATAGTTGTTGTCAGGACCATTCTCGGATACTTCCTTACAAAAGAAGTTGAAGAATATAAATTTGAAGAGTAAGCTCTCGAAGATTCTTGTGAACTTTGGTCTATATGCAAATTTAAGCTTCATATTTGGTCAAAATTCAAAAAGACTATATACTACTTTGTGTAATTCTTATCCCATGCAGGAAATCACAGGGCTGGAACTCTCTCCCAAGAAGGTGGAATATCTCAAATTTCTCTTTAAAAAAGGAGAACTTGTACGAACTACTGACATATCCACTCAACTGGGAGTTGATCCTTCCACATCTACAAAAACAATCGGTGACCTGGCTGAATCCGGGTACGTGGAGCACATCCCCTACCGTGGGGTGAGATTGACCGAAATAGGGCAGCAGTATGCGGAATTTATGGTAAACAGGCACAACATACTGAGTCTGATGCTGAGTCATTATGGTCTGTCATCTGAAGAAGCATGCGAGGAAGCATCACGCTTCGAGGCATTTGTATCCAAATCCGCAGTTGACAATATATGTAAATCCATGGGTCATCCGACTGTGGGTGTTTGCGGTAAGATCAAACATATTTCGTGTGGTATTCTCTGATATTTTTTGTCCAAAATATTTGGATACTATGCAAACAATTTGGTATATATTCAAACAATGAGGTATTTTATGAAATATAGAATGTTGAAACTCGCGTTACTAGCACTCGTATTGCTAGTACTGGCAAGCGGATGTGTTGATGATCAGGAGGTCTCCGCCACATCGTCGGATAAGCCTGTTGTGGTAGTGAGTATTCTTCCTGAGGCCGAATTCGTGGAGCAGGTTGCAGGGGACCAGGTGGATGTGATGGTAATGGTTCCTCCGGGAGCGGACCCGCATTCATATGAAGTGACTCCGGGACAGCTCCGTGAGTTAAGTGATGCTGACATGTATGTGAAGGTCGGATCAGGCCTTTCCTTTGAAAATGTATGGATGGACAGGCTGATCGAAGTAAATCCTGACATGCTGGTGGTTGATGCCTCTGAAGGTATCCAGCTAAGGGCCATGGAGGCACACGCCCATGAAGAAGAACATGAGGGTGAAGAGGAGCACGACGAGGCAGAGGAAGAACATGAAGAAGAGGCAGGATCAAAGGATCCGCATGTGTGGACATCTCCTCAGGAAGCACAGATAATGGTTGAGAACATCTATGAGGGTCTGGTGGAAATTGATCCAGATAATACTGAACTATACACTCTGAACAGGGATGCCTACATCGGGGAACTTCAGGCAGCCGATGAGCAGATAAAGGAAACACTTACCGGGAAGGAAGGCAGCACCTTTATGGTATATCATCCTTCATGGGGCTATTTTGCCGATGACTACGGACTTGAACAGGAAGCCGTTGAGATCGAAGGTAAAGAGCCAAGTGTACAGGATATGCAGCGTCTGATCGATACTGCCGAGGAAAAGAATATCACTGTGGTCTTCGTGCAGTCAGGTTTCAGTACAACGAGTGCACAAACAATAGCCTATGAGATTGACGGCGAAGTTGTAGAGGTCGATCCGCTGGCAAAGGATTATATAGATAATCTTGCAAACGTAACAGCAGCATTTGAAAAAGGGCTGGCGTAAAATGGATAAAGTGATCGATCTCAAGGATATCTGGGTAAGTTATGATGATGTTTCCGTACTGGAAGCAGTAGACCTCACCGTAGAGGACAAGGATTTCCTTGCAATAATAGGTCCTAACGGAGGGGGCAAAAGCACCCTCCTGAAGGTTATCCTTGGATTGATCAAACCTGACAGGGGTTCTGTGAAATTACTGGGTGGTAACCCGAAAAAGACCCGGAAGTATGTGGGTTATGTGCCTCAGTATATTTCTTCCAACCTTGAGTTCCCCATAAACGTATGGGAAGTTGTCCTGATGGGACGCCTGAGTCATAAGGGCCCTTTCAGGTCTTTTAATGAAGAGGACAAAAAGGCAGCTAAAGACGCTCTGAACACTGTGGGTATGCTTGATTTCAGGGACCGGCAGATCGGTGAGCTTTCAGGTGGCCAGAAGCAGAGGGTGTTTATTGCCAGATCACTGGTGACGCGTCCCAGATTGCTCATACTGGATGAGCCTTCCACAGGAATCGATTCCAGGAGGCAGAAAGAGTTTTACGAACTTCTCAACAGACTAAAGTCAGAGATCGCCATCCTCATGGTAACTCACGATATAAGTGCACTATCCGTCTATGTGGATAAGATAGCGTGCCTGAACAAGCAGTTGCATTATCACAACTCCAAGGAAGTAAGTCCCGAGGACCTCGAAGCCACATATCAGTGTCCGGTGGAGTTAATAGCACATGGTGTGCCACACAGGGTCCTGAAATTACACTGAGTGGTGCCAAAAATGCTGGAAATTCTTCAATACGGTTTTATGCAGAATGCCATCACCGCTGCTATTCTTGCCAGTATCGCATGTGGCATCATCGGTGTGTATGTTGTTGTCAAAAAGATTGTTTTTATAAGTGGTGGTATCTCACACGCATCCTTCGGAGGGATCGGGATCGGATACTATCTTGGTATAAACCCGCTGTACGGACTCATCCCCTTCAGTTTGCTTTCGGCTGTTATAATGGGTCTTGTCAGCAAAAGGGCGAAGGTTGCGGAAGATACTCTTATAGGTATTCTCTGGTCTCTGGGTATGGCCATAGGTATAGTATTCATATACCTGACACCGGGCTATGCTCCTGATCTGCTGTCCTATCTTTTCGGGAACATACTTACGGTGCCACGCTCGGATATCTATCTGATGCTTGCGCTGGATGTGGTGATAATCGTTCTGGTCTATGCTTTCTACAAGGAGTTCATGGCCCTCTGCTTTGATGAGGAATTCGCAAAGGTTGCGGGTATCAATATAGAAAGGCTTTACCTTTTATTGCTCTGTCTTATCGCACTTACGATCGTACTGCTCATAAAGGTCGTGGGAATAATTTTGATCATCGCACTGCTCACAATGCCGGCAACACTCAGTCGACATTATACCAACGATCTCAGGAAGATGATGTATCTTGCCATATTCTTCGGTGCGGTGTTCAGTGTTGCAGGCCTGTTCTTATCCTATATATTTGACATACCTTCAGGTGCGACGATTATCCTTGTTATGTCAACGGTATATATCCTGCACTTCGTATACGACGGAGTAAAACCAAAAAAAGTGGGCTGATCGGGTTATTCATTCATCAGCTCTTTTACCTTTTTCAGGACCAGTATCGCATCTTCTCTCTTGACATCTGTTTCATGGTCCCTGCAATAGGTAAGAAGTTCAGAGGCTTTTTCTTCGGACAGTATTCCTGTATTTACAGCTTCCTTTGTTATTCCGAAATAGCTCCTTTCCCCGTAATTCGTTCTTTTGGCAAGGTCTGTGAGCAGCCTGCAACTGTTTTCATCGATTATTCCTTCCCTGGAAGCTGCACGAAAAGTCTCCCTGATGTTCACCATGGGTGCTGAGACCGACTCAAATGTATCGGGATTTGTTGCCACAGCAACCTCGTCATCATCTTCGATGACTCCGTCCCGGTACCACTCATATATCTTCCCGACTCCGATCATTCCGTGCACGTCAAGCTCGGAAGCTCGTAGGGCACCCATACTGCAACCGCCAACCACGGTTACGCCGGCTTCGATTGCCCTGGTGATTTCTTTATGTTTGACAGCCGCACGGCTGAAAAATATTCCGTCAATTATGCCAATCAGTTTATAGCCATCCCTTACCGCCTTTTCGACGTTTCCTCTGAAAACAGGTGGAAGGAAGGTAACTCCGTCAAGTATTTCCTCTGCATTGCTGTGGCTGATGCTGGTACCGGTAAATACTACAGTTTTGGGATGATCTTTATTCATTTGTGTACTCTGTGTCTCCAGGGACGCTCTTCACGTGACATTTTCTTCTTTTTTCCCGATTTGGCCCTTTTTCCAAGGCGTTCCCTGTCCAGGGTATACATCTCAAAACCCGGAATGATGACCCTTACCACAGGGACGGGTATGCTTTCTCTTGAGAGGTTCACCACGATTGCGCTGTCCGCTATTTTCCCGAGCTGTTCGAGCACAGTATCGATATTCTCTGCGGGACTGTTCTTTGACAGGTCCCTGATATCTGCCATTGATATCTTTTTGCCTTCCTCATACCAGTACCTGTTCATGCGTTTTATCCTGTCGTAGCCGATCTCCCTGACGAATTTCTCACGTTCGGTATCCTCGCGGGCTCCGTGTATCTGCACAACTCTTGACTGTGCGGCTTCTGTAAGAGCTCTCTTGATCGCAATTTCAGGTTTGAGGTGTGATCCTGCGCCCATTACGAGCAATGCAGGGTCCTTCAGTCTGATATCGTCCGTGGCAGCTACCACTGTGGGTATGTCCGTATCATGCGGCAGTAACCAGAGTTTCACCTCCACATCGTTATCTGTGAACCTTTGCAGCAGTTCGTAGTTCTCCCCGTCCTCTTCAGTCAGGATTATCTCTTTCTCGGGGTATCTGTTGAACTCTGCAGTACTCAGTGCATCCCTTTCTATCACCTCAAGCAGCCCGTGCAGTATTGCTTCCTCAAGCACGTTCCCTGCTGCAAGGCCATTGGTGTTGGTCCTGAAAAGCTGTACTGTCTGTCCGGGAGCTTCATACGGATGGTAGACCGCGTTTGCCGGAACTGCAACCTCATTTCTCTTGAGAAGGTCCCACCCGAGGATCCACTCAACAAGATTTTCTGATGAATAGGCTTCAGATATCAGAAGAGATTCCGGGCGCAATGCAGGTCCATACTCACTGATCTCGTCATAGGTGGTAATAGTGTGAGGTGCGGCTATGTCCTCTATCACATCCTTGTTCAGGCCTTTTCTCTCTGCGAGGCACCTCTCGTAGCTCTCCATCATTGCCGATATCCTTGCCTGGTTCTCTGTAATACCTTTTCCGGAATATACGGAAATAGCTCCTTCTGCGGCACTTGGTCTTATTGTTGAGAATACGGGGATTCCCAGCCTGTCAAGATCGGTGATGCCGGCTACCCTGGTGACCCCTATTCCCTTGAGGCCTTCTTTTGCCTTATCAAGGGTTTTATCCTGATCGAAAACACGTTGAGTGCCTTCAATGTATGAAAGTGATCTGTCTGGTATAATCTCTGGCATGTTTAGGCAAAGTCTCCTGCATGTATTATATTTCTTGCGACATCTTCGGTTCTGTTATGTGTTCAGCATTATACCAAAAGTTTATATATTTTGACTTCTTATCATAGAGTTTACCGGATAAATTGCCATAAATATTCTAAGAATGTTATATAAGTTTCCGGTAAACTGAAAATGTGAGAGACAGGAGGATATTATGAGAGAAAACAAGTATAAAGTAAGGTCCAGTACCTGCGACAATCTGAGGAAGGATTTCCATACTGTAATTGATGGGATCTCAAGAGATAAACTCAGTTCAGAAGAAAAAGATCTATACCGCTTCATGGTAGGCGGTATGCAGGCAAAATAAGCCTGCAAAACTATTTTTATTTTCCTGACATAGGACACTTCCATGTATGATGTTCATTCCGTCAGGGAAGATTTTCCTGTTCTACAGGATGTAGTCTATCTGGACAATGCAGCCACTACCCAGACACCGGTGCCGGCTGTAAAAGCCATGGAAGAGTATTTTCTAAGCTATGCAGGCAACCACGGAAGAGGAGCACACAGGCTTGCACGTGAAACAACAAATCATTATGAGGATGCAAGGGAAACTGTTGCAAGATTCCTGGGAACAGATGCCAAAAAAACAGTTTTTACACGCAACGCTACGGAGAGTATCAATATCGTATCCAGGGGTTTTCCCTGGGAAAGTGACGATCATGTCATCGTAACCCTGGTTGAACATCATTCCAACCTGCTTCCGTGGATGCGCCTGAAAAACGAAGGTGTTGATCTTACTATTGTCAGGCCGGATGCCACCGGTATCGTAGATCCCGGAGAGATTATGTCCGCCGTTACAGACAGGACCCGTCTGATCGCAGTGAACCACATATCCAATGTATTCGGCTCCACTCAGGATGTGGATACTGTGATCAGGCTGGCACACAAAGAGGATGTAAAGGTCCTTGTTGATGGTTCACAGTCGGCAGGCCATATGCCTCTCAACATTGCTTCAATGGATCCGGACTTCTTTGCTACCCCCGGCCATAAGGGCCTGCTGGGTCCACAGGGTACGGGTGTATTGTACATGAAAGAGCCCGACATGATAGAGCCGGTCTTTGTGGGAGGCGGGATGGTTCGTTCTGTCACGGATTCGGACTATGAGACAGAACCAAGTCCGGCAAAGTTCGAGGCCGGAACTCCAAACATGCCCGGAGTTATCGGGCTCGGTAGGGCGGTTGAATATCTTAGTGATATTGGGGTCAGTGATATCGAGAAACATGAGACCTCGCTGGCAAGAGTTGCTGCATCCGGACTTTCCGGGATAGAGGGTGTTGAGGTATACGGCCCGGAGGACAGGTCTTCTGTGGTATCCTTTAATGTAGGGGGAATGAATGCACATGATGTTGCCATGATACTCGACCAGACAAAAGCTATCTGCGTACGTAGTGGCTATCACTGTGCGATACCCGGAATCAATTTCCTTGACGTTGACGGAACCGTAAGAGCTTCTTTTGCACTGTATAACACAGAGGAAGAAGTCGAGCTTCTTGTTGATACTGTCTCAAGTATTGCTTCCATGATGGCTTAGAATCCTGGGTTGAAAGCAAAAAGTTATTATGCGCAGTTATTTATATATTAGTGAATCTGAATTATTTGCAGCCTGGAAATCTATTTCATTAAAAAAGGGGATCTTACGTGAGCAAAGATATGCTACTCTGGGATGAGACTTTGTTTAAGAACGGTGAAGTGCTCGAGCTTGACCACGTTCCCGAATATTTTGCACACAGGGATTCCCAGATGCAGGCGCTCAAATTCAGCCTGAAGCCTGCAATGAGGGGCATGAGGCCTGTTAACTGTCTTGTGAAAGGTCCGCCCGGTACCGGTAAGACCACGGCTGTCCTGAAGGTTTTCAGTGAAATGAAGGAACATACTGACAGGGTTTCTTTTGTCAAGGTAAACTGTCAGATGGATTCCACACGCTTTGCAGTGGTATCCCGGATATATGAAAAACTTGTCAATATAAAGCCGCCAACATCAGGTGTTGCTTTCAGGAAACTGTTCGACAAGGTCATAAAACAGCTTGTGGATTCCAACAGGATCCTTGTGGTGGCACTTGATGATATCAACTATCTTTTTCATGAAGGACATGCGGATGAGATCATGTACTCTTTGTTGCGTGCCCACGAGCAGTATCCGGGAGTGAAGATAGCTGTTATCGCGATCATCAGTGACGTGGGAGTTTCCCACCACTTCGATCCGAGAGTTGGATCTGTCTTCCTGCCCGAGGAGATCGAATTTCCAAGGTATGATGCAGAGGAGATACGTGATATAATCTCCAACAGGGTCCAGCATGCGTTCTATCAGGATGTCGTACCCGATGAGGTCTGCGATAAAGTGGTAGATTATGTTGATTATACCGGTGATCTCAGGGTCGGTATCGACTTGCTAAGACGCTCCGGCCTGAATGCAGAACGCAGGGCCAGCAGGACTATTTCCATAGAGGATGTGGAAAAGGCCTATGATGCTTCCCGGCTTCTCTACTTATGTCGCAGTATACGTTCCCTGACGGAAAACGAAAGAACCCTTCTGAAATTGCTGGCAGAACAAGAAAAAGATATGCAGGCCGGTGATCTGTACAAGTCCTTCCATGAGATCACAGGACTCGGATACACCCGCTTCTATGAGATAATTGAGAAGATGAACGCTACCCAGATGTTGGATGTGGATTTTTCCGGAAAAGGTATGCGTGGAAGGACCCGGGTAATCAAAGCAAAACACAACCCTCAGGATATTCTGAAATGTCTTGAGTACTGATATTTTGACGTCTGATTTTAAATCACTCCGACAACGAGCATTTTGTAAAATCTGACTGTCTTAAATTGCAAGTGGATTTTATGCTGTTGAATACAATCAGCTATAGCTTGCAGAACTTATATTGAAAAGAGACTGAACAATTATGTTCGGTTTAAAAAAAGTAGTTAAGCGCAGATCAAACTGCGCTTCCTGAAATATTATTTTCTTTCCCGATGGGTTTACATCATGTCCATGCCTGGCATTCCGCCTGGTG
>JAALLO010000100.1_pt1 | contig 23592 bp, 24 predicted proteins | sample 7245941 | NCBI WGS metagenome assembly JAALLO01 (sample SAMN13049198, study PRJNA578106) | oil field metagenome | isolation source: filtered produced water from oil reservoir A2 | place: USA:offshore Texas | collected 2016 | reverse complement strand
CTGTTGAACTCCTCGATGTTCAGTGATCGAAGCGTTTTCGCATAATCCCTGAGTGCAGCTGAAGCTGCAACGGCTATCCTTCCCGCACCACGGATCTCCATTGTCCGTATCTTGTCAGCTATAATCTGTAGATCGTCCATGACTATAACTTGGACTTAAAGAATTTATATCTGGCCTGTGATTCCAAAGCTTGGTCTCAGAAAAGTCAATTCATTCTTTCACTTATACCTGTAGTGATATTATACATCAGATCATAGTAACCCGGCAGGTTACCGTATATCTCATCCGCAACTTCTTCACGATAGGTATGGGTGGTCATATTCCTGTCATCGGTCATTTGCAAGGCTTTGACAGTTTCCTCTTCAGTAACTAAATCCACTTTGAAAGCCTCCCTGAAACATGATTTTGGCGAGTTGCAGACTATTCCTTCCCTGTCCTTGAGATACTGTCTGATAAGTTTCCAAGTTACTTCGAATGTATATTCAAACCTCTGGATCGATGCATCTCTGACTATAAGAGAAAAGGGTTCATCTAGCACTTCTTCCAGAGTTGCCAGAGCCCTTCTTGCATCACCTAATATCATCTCCAGTTTTTCCATACTATCCCTTCTTCCATTACTTTCTCTCTAAAAGCATCGGAAACATTTGAAATATCGACCACATCCACTGAGTAGGGAATATTCAGATCATCTATTTTTTCCCGAAGCAAGGTCAACTTTTTTCTATTATAGGGTCGTCGAGGCAAAATACCAACATCAATATCGGAGGTGTGACTGAAATCACCTCTTGCTCTGGAACCAAAAAGTATCACATAAACATCTTCATCGGAAAACGTTTCAATCACAGTTTCTTTTAACTGCCTAAGTGAGTTTTCAAATACCGAAGAATTTTCAGGCATAAACACTTTCCTCTGTAGCTCTTCAAAAGTAATTATAGCTTTATGGATACAAATAATAATTACTCGTTTACAAAGTTTAAATCGTTAACCCTTTTTCCATCTAAAAGATAATTTTAACCAATACGGGTATAAAGTTGCGATATTAAACTTGAATCAGGGAAGACTAAATGCCTGAAAGAAGAAATGCTAATGAGTTCTATTTTCTTGTAAAGCTATTTCGATATTATCTTTTAGTTCATCAAGGTTATTCTGAATAATACCCCATAAAATATCCATATCAATCCCAAAGTATTCATGTATAAGAATATTCCGCAGTCCTACTATTTTCTTCCATTGAACACTAGGATATTTTTCTCTGATATCAGAAGGAATATTACCTGCTGCTTCACCTACGATCTCAAGATTACGGACAACAGCATCTATTCTCATTTCATCCTTAGAGAATTCTTCAAAAGATAAGTTGGCAGAATATCTTTTGATTTTGTTGATGGCAATTAGCATATCTTCAAAAAAAACAAGATAATCTCTAGGCATAAACAGCTTCCTTCAAGATGTAATCTTTGAGCCGTGGTTTAATGGATGTCTCAAGCACAAGATCCACGTCTCTTTTAAACAGATCTTCCAGATAGAATTTCAGTTCCATGTAATTGTCAAACGTCTTCTGCCCTTCCCTGAACTCAACCAGGACATCTATATCACTATCTATGCGTCCTTCGCCTCTTGCAAATGAACCAAAAAGACCTATTCTTTTAACACCGAAACTCTCGATTATATGGTCCTCGTTTTCCCTTAAAAGTCTAAGGACATCCATAATAATTACTCGTTTACAAAGTTTAAATCGTTAACCCTTTTTTCCATCTAAAGTATAATCTTAACCAATACCGGTATAAAGTTAAAATAATAAACTTGAATCGGGAAGAACTATGCCTGAAAGAAGAAGCTCAACAGACGATGTTCTCATGCGCTGGATGAGGATGGAGGTCAGCAAGATCAACGATGGCATAGTCACCGAGCGTAAAAGTCTTGCTCAGCTCCTTATACAGGAAAGACCCGTCGCAAGGACAAAATCAGGTGATGAACACCTTTTCGACAAAGAGACGCTGCTTTTTTTAAAGGATAACCTGCCCCGTGAACTGCACACAAGACTTCGGCTACCCATCCTTTTCTTCTACAGTATGAACGTTCCTGACAGTTGTTATCTCAACGATGAGAATGCACTCCATGCCCTGCAGGAGCTGGGTGATTTCAGCAAGATGCGCCGGATGCAGAAGGGGAAACTATGGGTTGGCAGATCAATTGTATATTCGATCATGAGAAAGTATACTACTGCCATACAGATAGCCATGGCCTGAAATAAGGCAGAGAATTGAAATCAATAATAGCAAATATATGGCACCATATCATAGATAACATCCAGATTATTCTACAGGTTATACCATGAACACGATACGATCCATCAATCCGGCAACAGGTACAGTAATCGGCGAAGTCGATATGCACTCTGACGAGCAGGTGAACCAGATCCTAAAAAAATCTGCTGAGGCCTTTGAAGAGTGGAAAAGGACTGATGTTTCAGAACGTAACGAATTACTTCATAAGGTTGCGGACCTTCTGCGTGAGAACAAAGAGCAGTACGGGAAGCTTATTACCGCCGAAATGGGAAAAGTAATCAAGCAATCTGTTCCCGAGGTCAGCAAATGTGCTGAGATGTTTGATTATTTTGCGGACAATGCGGAGAGTTTTATTGAACCCGAAACCGCCGGGGAAAGTTCCTGCGGCCTTATGGTGCATTACGAACCCATGGGGACAGTGCTTGCCATCAAGCCCTGGAACTTCCCGTTCTGGCAGGTGCTCAGTGCAGCGGCACATGTACTTGCAGGTGGAAACGTGATGTTGCTCAAACATTCCAGCTATGTGCCCATGTGTGCACTTGAAATTGAAAATATATTCAAAGAAACCGGATTTCCTGAAGGGGTTTTCCAGACACTGATGATAGACGGGAAGACGGCATCCTCACTTATAACCAGAGATGAAGTCAAAGCCGTATCCTTTACCGGTGGATTTGATGCCGGGCAGAAGGTTGCTGAAATCGCTGCCCGTAACATGAAGAAGTTCGTGCTGGAACTTGGTGGCAGTGATCCTTTCATTGTCCTTGATGATGCGAATGTGGAAATGGCTGCAAAGGTCGGTGTTCCGAGCCGCTTTATCAATACTGGACAGACATGTATAGCTGCAAAACGCTTCATCGTGGTTGAAGACGTGGCCGAGGAGTTCACAGAGAGATTTGTGGAACATACACTTGACCTGGCTATCGGTGACCCCATGGACCCTGACACGGATATCGGTCCCATGGTTAGGGATGACCAGATACTGATACTGGAAGACCAGGTAAGTGACGCCATATCAAAGGGTGCCGAGGCACTTGTTCCCGGAGGGAGGATGGCAGGCACGGGTTACATGTATTCACCAACTGTCCTTACTAATGTGAGCAGGGATATGAAGGTCATGCACGAGGAAACATTCGGACCTGTGGCCCCGATCATCACGGCAAAGGATGAAAAAGAAGCAATAGAGCTGGCAAATGATTCCGAGTTCGGGCTGGGTGCAAGTGTCTGGAGTCAGGACAGGAACCGGGCCATGAGAGTGGCTTCAGAGCTTGAAACCGGAATGGTTGGCATAAATTCCTTCTGTACACCCCAGGCCTGCCTGCCCTTTGGAGGAGTTAAGAAAAGCGGAATGGGTCGGGAGCTCTCAAGCCATGGCTTCTATGAGTTCATGAATATAAAATCACTAAAGATGATGTGATAGTTTTGAGCATATCCGGAATGGATACTGGAAAGTTATCTGTTGCTCTTCAGGATATTTTTTCACCGCAATCATAACAACATCCCCTGTGGACACAAATAGTGCCTCCGCATCTGGCACATGTCCACCTTATCTTTTCATTTTCCATAAATTCCAAAATACCGAACTTCCTTATATTTTCAAGGTTCTCGATCATACTCATGTGGTATTTTGTACGGTATCTTTTGTCCAGGTGTTTCAGTCTGTCACAGGGAAAATCCCCGCATTCAAAACAAAAACCAGCATCTTCTTTATGAAAAACAGCACAGTTCTTGATCCTGCAATCACGGCGAGTGACCGATTTTTTGTCATCAGGTCCCCTGCAGCCCGGACATCTGTTTCTTTCCCGCAGACATGCAACACAGGTACCGCAATTCATTCCACATGGAGCTATCAGCAAAACCTCAGTTCGGGATTCCATAGAAATAGTCCTTATTTTTCACTCATGCTAGAGTCGAAAGCGGAACTATTTAACATTTGTCTTATTGAGCGGATAAAGAGAAAAGAAGGCAAAAACAGACTCATACCTGCAACCAGTTTTATATGTAATCAAACACAAGTAAAAATTGGGGGAGTAGTCGGAGCCACTTGCATAAGGTTATTTCCTCCAGCATGCATTTTATCGGGGGATATTGATTATGGAAAGCATAAAATCTGTCAATCCTGCAACAGGTGAGATGATCGGTGATTTTGAACTGGATACAAGATACATAGTTGAAAACAAGATCAAGTTATCCGGAAAGGACTTCAGGGAATGGAAAGGAACAATGCCTATTGACAGGTCCATGTACCTTGAAAACATAGCAGGACTGCTCAGGGAAAGAAAGCAGGAACTGGCAGAGATAATCACAAGGGAGATGGGCAAGCCCATAAAACAGTCACAGGCCGAGATAGAAAAATGTGCCTGGCTGAACGAGTACTTTGCCCGGAATGTGGAGACATTCCTTGCAGCCGAGTTTGTAGACACGGATGCCGAAACATCCGGTTTCCTGTATGAGCCCATGGGAACAATCCTCAACATAATGCCCTGGAACTTCCCATTCTGGCAGGCAATGAGGGCGGCAATCCCCGCAATTGCAGCCGGGAATGTTATCCTGCTCAAACATTCCAGTGACGTCCCCATGTGTTCACTGGAAATTGAGAAAATATTCTGTGCAGCCGGACTGCCTTCCGGTGTGTTTCAGAGCATGCTCATCAGAGGCAGGGAGGCCTCAGAACTGATTGCCAGGGATGAGATCAGCGGAGTATCCTTTACCGGAAGTACTGATGCGGGACAAAAGGTAGCTGCTCAGGCAGGAGATCACATGAAAAAGTACGTGCTGGAGCTTGGAGGAAGTGATCCCTTCATCGTCCTTGAAGATGCGGATATCCAAAGAGCTGCAGAGGAAGCTGTCAGTGCAAGGTTCCAGAATTCGGGTCAGAGCTGTATAGCTTCCAAGCGTTTTATTATAGCCGAAAATATAGCCGAGGATTTTACAGATATATTCCTGAGCAAAATCGATAACCTGAAGATCGGTGACCCCATGGATGAGAGTACAGATCTCGGGCCACTTGTGAATTCAAAGCAGGTTGAAAAACTGCAGAGACAGGTCGATGAAACACTTGCAATGGGTGCCGACATCCTCCTTGAAGGCGGACCCATGGAAGGAGACGGTTTCTATTATAAGCCAGTTGTACTCAATAATATTACAGGAAGTGCTCCTGTCCTTAAAGAGGAGACATTCGGACCTGTGGCACCTATAATCACTTTCAAAGATGAGAGCGAAGCACTGGAGCTGGCCAACAGTACAAGGTTTGGTCTTGGTGCCAGTGTCTGGACCGAGGACAGAGACAGGGCTATGACACTTATCAGGGATATTCAGGCAGGTGTAGTTGCCATAAACAATAAAGTAGCATCCGACCCGCGTCTTCCATTTGGCGGCTACAGGAGCAGCGGCCTTGGCAGAGAGCTCTACAGGGTTGGAATGCAGGAATTCATGCAGATAAAATCATTGAAGGTGTATTGAAAAATGAAAGGTAGTGACCTTTTCGTAAAATGTCTTGAGAATGAAGGTGTGGAATATATTTTCGGAGTGCCAGGTGAGGAAACCATAGACCTGACTGATTCACTCTCAAGGTCAAAGATCAGATTCATTGTCGCCAGGCATGAGCAGAGTGCAGCTTTCATGGCGGATGTTTACGGAAGGATCACCCACAAACCAGGAGTGTGTCTTGCAACGCTGGGACCCGGTGCTACAAACCTTATTACCGGAGTAGCGGATGCACACCTTGACAAGGCACCCCTGGTAGCAATCACCGGCCAGTCCGCGCTTGAAAAGACACACAAGGAGTCACACCAGTATATTGACATAGTGACAATGTTCAAACAGGTCACAAGCTGGAACTCCAGGGTCAACAGATCTGATTTTATTCCGGAAATAATACGAAAGGCTTTCGATATATCCGTCGACAGGCCAGGAGCAGTTCATATCGAACTACCAGAGGATGTTGCAAAGGAAGAAAGCCCCAAGAAGCCGCTTTTCAAAAAGAATCCGCCTCATATGGTCATGCATGATGAACGGGATCTGAAGAAGGCTGCAGGGATGATCAAAGAAAGCTCAATGCCTGTGATACTGGCAGGTAATGGTGTTTTCCGTGGAGATGCTGCCAATGAGTTGAGACGTTTTGTTAGATCCTATGGTCTGCCCGTAGTTACAACATTCATGGGAAAGGGAGCGGTTCCTGCTGATGACGAACACTACCTCGGTTCGATGGGTATCAAGGACCGGGACCACATAATGTGCGGTCTTGAGATGGCTGATCTGGTGATAACAGTGGGATACGACTATGTTGAGTACAGTCCCAGGTCCTGGAATCCTGATGGTTCAAAAAAGATCATTCACATCCATTCCGACCATCCTGAAACCGATGAGAGTTATATACCCGATCTGATGCTGCCTGGAGACATAAAACAGACTCTGTTCAAACTTGAACAGCAGTGCGATTTCAAAAGAGATATATCGGAAAGGTTCAAAACTGTACGCTCAAGGATGAGAGCAGAGCTTGAGGATTATAAAGACGATCTGTCCTTCCCGGTAAAGCCCCAGAAGATAATCTATGATATAAGGGAATGTCTTTCAAGGAACGATATACTGGTAAGTGATGTGGGAGCCCATAAGCTATGGGTGGGAAGGCTTTTCCCGGCCTATGAGCCAAATACGGTCTTCATCTCAAATGGTCTTGCATCCATGGGATTTGGGCTTCCTGCAGCCATAACAGCCAGCTTTCTCATGCCTGAGCGTAAAGTAGTCGCAGTTGCAGGTGATGGCGGATTCCTTATGAACCTGCAGGATCTTGAGACCGCCGTAAGACTCAGGTGTAATTTTGTGGTTGTCATTTTCAACGACTCAAAATACGGTCTCATCGAATGGCATGAAAAGAAACAGTTTGAGCAGAGCATAGGCACCAGCTTTACAAATCCTGATTTTGTGAAACTTGCTGAGAGCTTCGGGGCAAAGGGTATGAAGATCGAAAGTGCCGAAGAACTGCAGCCCAGGCTCAGGGAAGCATTGGATTCAGGTGGTGTCTGGATACTGGATGTTGAAGTTGATTACTCTGAGAATATAAAGCTGACCGAGAAGCTGAAGAATAATTTCTGCGAGATATAAAACGGACAGACCCAGGATCCATATTTAGTATTAGCCGGAATTGTTTGATTGCTATAAAAAGAGCAAGGATCTTATTCTATCGAGCAGGTCCCTGTTTTACATCCACAGGATTCTTTACTGCCTTCACTCCTTTCAAGATACTGCTGATGTTCATCTTCTGCCTGATAGAATACGGTCGCAGGGACTATTTCAGTAAGTACCTCTTTGTCCCGACCGATTGATTCCTGAAGTTCATCGAAGGATTTTATGGATTCCTGCCTTTGTTCTTCATTATGATAAAATATTGCTGACCTGTAATGACTTCCTGCGTACTCAGGTGAGTTGTCCAGTACGGAATCATCATTTATATCCCAGATATCTCTGAGCAGTTCCTTCCTTGTCAGTGTAGGGTCATGCATTTTCCAGAACGCTGCAAGCAGTTCACCAAAACTTACTACAGCAGGATCAAAAGTGACCTCCACAGCCTCTACATGGCCTGTCTTACCGCTTAGGACCTCGATATGATCGGGATTCTCCTTCGAACCACCTGTATATCCGACCCGCGTTCCTGTAACACCTTTTATCTTCCTGAAAGTATCTTCAGCCCCCCAGAAGCAGCCTCCTGCAAACGTAGCTTTTTCCATTGTGTACCCTTTTGGTCGATTTTCTTAAAGATCCCTAAATTAATTTAAATCATTCATATATTGTGCTTGGGACTTAAAAACCTATACGACTGTCCATTGATTCCTCATACAACCTAGTTGAAAGGAAAGTGACAACCTGATACCTTGAAGGATAAAAGGGATTGTAAGCGTTTTTAAATATCTGTGACATATAGCAGATTCGAACAAAGGATGAGCCTCAAAACCGACCTGCATGGAAAAATTCCTGAAAAGGAGCTGGAAAAGCTCCCAAACCATTTTGACATTATCGGAGATATTGCCATAGTAGCGATTCCCAAAGAGCTGGGAAAATACAAATCAGAGATTGCCTCTGCAATAATGCAGCGCATGGGCAATATCCGGACAGTGCTCAACAAGACCTCAAAGCTTGAAAGTGACCACAGAGTTGCCGATTTTGAGATACTGGCAGGTGAGAGCACCGGGACCACTCACAGGGAATTCGGATTTGTATACAGGATAGACGTTAAAAGATCCTTTTTTAACCCGAGACTGGGATTTGAGAGAAAAAGGATAGCATCTCAGGTGAAACCGAATGAGAGCGTGCTCATTCCTTTTTCAGGTGTCGGCCCCTTTGTAATCCCTGCAGCAGCCACAGGAGCCGATGTAGTTGCAGTGGAAATGAACCCCTTTGCGTGCCTGTCACTCAAAGAGAATTGCAAGCTGAACAAATTGGAAGAAAAAATCCATATCATTAACGCCGATGCATCTCACATACCGAAAATGATAAAATCTGAATTTGACAGAGCCATCATACCCACACCCTATGGCATGGACCATTTTCTGGAGAAAATTTCATCCATGGTCAGAACAGGAGGCGATGTTCACTTCTATACCTTCAAACCCAGAGAAGATATTCCCGGACTTATCACAAGATATGAGAATATGGGTTTTGATGTAAAATTCCATCGCAGATGCGGTAATGTAGCACCCGGAATCAGCAGATGGGTATTTGATCTTAAAAAGCGGCTCCAAACGTAAAAATAAGAAAAAGAGCAGTTAACAGCTCCTTTTATTTGTGCTTCTAATTGTCTGTGGTATCAGATGCTTATTTTTCTGAACAGGTAGGCACCAAAGACCACCATGAAAACTGTGAATCCCGTAAGCACCACAAAGCTGAGTAGCGGATTCACCTGGGAGCTTCCAAGCAAGCCGTACCTGATACCTTCGGCACCATACGTCAGCGGGTCAAGCAGCGTAAGGGATCTCAGCCATGGTGGCAGACTGTCAATGGGAAACAGCGCCCCTGAGAGTCCGAAGATGGGGAAGACGACAAAGTTGATTATAAGCTGGAAACCATGCATATCCTCCATCCTCGATGCAATGGCAATACCAAAGGCTGTAAAAGATAGCCCTATGAGCACCATGAAGACTATTGCAATCAGAAATCCGGGGATGCTGGTGATATTGAGTCCTATCAGAAGTGACAGAACAAGGATTATAAGACCCTGGATCACTGAGGCTGTAGCTCCGCCTATAGTCTGTCCCAGCATTATCTCAAGCCTTGATACCGGAGCCACGAGGGTCTCTTTCAGGAAACCGAATTGCTTATCCCATATTATCTGAATTCCCGAGAATACCGAAGTGAACAACACACTCATGGATATGATTCCCGGAATGATGAATCCGGTATAGCCATGTTCCATACCCGGAAGTGTGACAACAGAATTAAGTCCGAACCCCAGCACAAGCAAGAAGAAAAGAGGCATACCCAGACTTCCGACGATCCTGCTTCTGGAACGCAGATAACGTTTTACGTTCCTCAGCCATATGGTATAGACAATATCCATATTATTACCTCCTCACCCTTTGCATCATTCGCATGCGGTCTTTGGTGTTGGCTTCCTCTTCCCGTATCGTCCTGCCGGTATAATGCAGGAAAACATCCTCAAGAGTGGGTTTGTGGATAGAGATATCATCAATGCTTATCCCCTTTTCAGAAGAGAGATTCACGATCTCTGCAACATGCTGTCCCGCATTCTGAAGACTTATAGTGAGCGAGCTGTCATGAATATCCAGATGCTTGACCCATGTCTGATCTTTGATTATTTCATAAAGATCATCCCTTTGCGGAGAATGGATTGTTATTACATCTCCCCCTATGGAATCCTTGAGCTTTTCCGGGGTGTCACTTGCGATGATCTTACCCCGGTCAATTATTGCCACCCTGTTGCAGAGCTTGTCCGCTTCGTCCATATAATGAGTGGTGAGAATTAGCGTAATCCCTTTTTCCCCGTTGAGCTTCTCGATATAATCCCAGAGGTGATTCCTTGTCTGTGGGTCAAGACCCAGAGTGGGTTCATCCAGGAAAAGTACATCCGGCTCGTGAAGTAATCCTCTTGCTATCTCAAGACGCCTTCGCATCCCACCGGAATAGGTTTTTACGAGATTGTCCTTTTTATCTTCTAGCTCAACCAGTTTCAGAAGTTCTGCTATCTTTTTCTGCCTCTCTTCTTTTGGCACACGATAGAGCCTTCCGTGAAAATCCATGTTCTCATAGGCTGTCAGCTCTTCATCGAGACTCTGGTCCTGGAACACTATTCCTATGGATTTTCTTACATCATCCTCATTATTCAGAATATCGAAACCATTGACAGAAGCCTTTCCGGATGTCGGTTTAAGTGTGGTTGAAAGCATAGACATAGTTGTGGTCTTTCCTGCACCGTTGGGGCCAAGCAAACCAAAGATCTCACCTTTCCCTATGTTGAAGGAAATATTGTCAACAGCAACGAATCCGTCGAATTCCTTTGTGAGGTTCTCAACCTCTATTGCAAACATTTGATTCAATCCCGATACCTTCGAATAACATATCTATTTTTGCGGATATGTCCCCGGAGAAGGAAAAGTCATTATCGGATCTCAGCCATACGATAAGCGTGTGGAGATAGATGACATTCAGCATCTCAGCTGCTTTTTTCAGATCGGTGCTACTCCTGATCTCTCCGTTGCCCACACCCTCCTCAAGCAAACCATAAAGAATCCTGTTGAACCGGTTATGCATGCTTTTTTCATCATCCGGTTTTAATCCGGAGTGCACCACATACCTTTTGTATTCCAGTATGAAGAGTTTTGAGAGTTCTTTGTCCTTCTCATAGCTTTCCGCCAGACGGACCAGAAAACTCTTTATCTTTTCCCTGCTTGGAGCGTTCTTTGACCTTTCAGCGTCAAGCAGATCATTGACAAGTTCGTGTTTTTGTTCTCTGAAATAAAGAAACAGGGATTCCTTGGTAGGGAAATAGTTGAAGAATGTGCCTTTTGCTATTCCCACTTCTTTTGTTATAGCATCTATGGTGGTGTTTTCAAAACCTTTTTCCTTGAACAGCCTTCCCGATACCTCGAAGATCCTGTTCTTGGTCTCGAGTTTCTTTTTCTCACGCAGGGACATATCTGATCCTTAATATTAACTTTAAAGGCCATAGCACAAATATGACCGCGGTCATAAATGACCATGGTCATATTTAAGTTTTGTGCAGGTTTCACATATGTAAAGTATTGCAAAAAAAATCTGTAGCCATAAGCGCCGACAGCCTCTGCTAATAAAAGTTATGCAAGATAAAAGATAAGGATGGAAAGCTGCTTACATTGATTCCGGTGCAGCTATTCCAAGTGTGTCAAGTGCATTTGCAAGTACTATCCTTGCACAATCCACAAGTGCGAGCCTGACTGATCTGACTTCCTCATCCTCGGCACTTATTACAGGCACAAATCTGTAGAACTGGTTGAAAGAATCTGCAAGTTCCCTTGCATAGATGGCTACAGAGTGAGGTTTGAGCTCCCTTGAGGATGTTTCTATTACACTGTCAAAGGCTGCCATTTTCTTTATAAGGTCAACTTCCGTATCCTCGATCAGCAGTGACGGATCAATTGGTCTTGCAGGATCCCAGAGACCATCCTCCTGAGCCTTTTTGAGAATACTGCAGGCACGTGCATGTGAGTACTGGATAAAGGGTCCTCCCTGCTTTTCAAAATCAAGGGCTTCCTTCCAGTCGAATACCGTTGACTTTTCAGGGGATACTCTCACAATATCATACCTGACGGCACCAATACCCACATTCCTTGCAACTTGCCTTTTGAACTCATCCGGCATCTCAGGACGGCGTTTCTCAACTTCCACATAGGCCTGATTCTCAATTTTGTCAAGCAGGTCGTCCGCCGGGATGAACTTACCCCTGCGGGTGCTCATTGAGCCTTCAGGCAGGGAGACGAACTCGAATATCACGATCTCAGGTTCTTTCTTACCTATTGCGTTCAGGGTTGCCTTGAGCTGTCCTGATATGAGTTTATGGTCCGCTCCCAGGACATCGATCATCCTGTCGGCTCTCTCACCCTTCCATTCATGATAGGCAAGATCACGTGTTGTATAGAGTGATGTACCGTCGGATCGTTGGATAACAAGTGTCTTTTCAAAACCGTAGTCAGAGAGATCCACAACAAGGGCACCGTCATCTACTTCCGTTCTTCCGGTGGCCTTGACCTCCTCGACTATCCGGTTGACAGCACCCGAGCGGATAAAACCGGATTCATGCGGGAAACTGTCGTGCTCCACGTTCATGCGCAGCAGGGTTTCCCTGATACCTTCTACTGCCAGGGCAACTGCCTCATCGAAACTCTTAATTGTGGCCTCATCACCCTTTTCTACAAGCTGCATACGGCTGTCGATCTCTGAAACTTTTTCCGGATTATCATTAAGCTCTGCATTGGCCTTAATGTAAACGTCAGCAATCGCATGATCGGGCTTTCTTGAAGTATCGAACTCGAACTGCGTAAGCGCCCAGGAGACGATAGCTATCTGGCGTCCCATATCATTGACATAGTACTGGGTTTCAACATCATAGCCCGCACGCATGAGTATACGTTTGAGGGTATCACCGATAATGGAATTGCGGATATGTCCTACATGCAGGGGACCGTTCGGATTTGCGGATGTATGTTCCAGCAGTATCCTTCCCTCACAGAAACCTCCCCCGAAGCCGTCCTCCTCTTTCCTTATCCTGAAAACGGTCTCGTCGATATAACTTCTGTTTGCGTTTATGTTGATGTAAGGACCTACTGTGGTGATCTCACCAATAAGTGAATCATCCGGCAAGAATATTGCTTCAGCTATCCTTTCCGCAAGCTCTTTGGGATTCTGTTTTGCCTGTGCTGCAAGACGGAATGCAAGCTTTGAAGCAATGTCTGCATGCTGGGACGCTTCCAGCCCAAGGTCATCCGTCTGAAAGCCCAGTGATGCAATTGCATCCTCCAGGGCCGAACTTACCTGTTTTTTAAATTCAAGGAACAAGATAACACCTCAAGATCCTATCAGACACCTGTATTGAACCTCAGTACGGCAACAATTCCACCAAATGCGTTGAGCAACTGGGAGCCCTCATCAAAGTCCGTGGAAATAAATTCTACTTCTGTTCCCATCTGATCCGCAAGTTCGGACAGCTCATCCACCACGTCAACCCTTTCGACTATCTCAAGGTTGGTGCCACATTCAGGACACTGCTCCGAGAAGTCAGGTTCTTCTCCGGGTCTGAAATTCCTGCTGATCTTATTTTCATAATCGCCTGTAGGACACTGGAAAGTCAGGCGCTCGGCTCTGAGGTCCTCGGATATTAGCAATATCTCAACAGCTCCGATACTCAGGTTCTGTCTTACCTGTGCCTCACCATAGGCAGCTTTACCGGAATCAGACACAAGTTCTTCCATGAAACGCTGCATCAGTTTTTTCTCGACCATCAGATCGATATCGGCGAGCCTGTCACTGGCAGCGTTCACAAGCTCTGAGAGCCCTGATTCATCAGTATAGGCAGTATCGAAAAGCCCCAGGATCTTTCTCTGCAGCTCGTGGTGCAGGAATTCTCCTGATTCGAACTCTTCCTTTGTAGGCGAAGGACCGCCTATGAGAACACCTTCAAAGTCCTTATGATCCACTGTCAGGAATACATCACTTGCTGCATCACCGATACGTTTGTAGAAATCATGTATTGCGATAAGCCTTAGCTGCTGGAACCTGTGAGCACTCTGACCACCCTTTCTCTGTTTTCCGGGAACTGCGGATGTGAGATGCCTGTATGATTCGATATGTTTTCCCACCAGCAGACCCACCGTGGCCTCTCTTCTGTCGAGTACAAGCAGACCGAATGTCTTAACGTCCCTCAGCATTTCCTCAAGAGGTTCGAGGAAGAAAGAGGAATCGCAGTGATACCTGTAGGTAACAATGGGCTGAGGAGGTTCTATTATGGTGGTTTCCATGTTTGTTTTATTTGCCCCTATGTCAACCGCACCGGTGAAGAACACAATACCGTTCTCGGGTACTTCCTCAACGTACCTCAGTCTCGAAAGCAGGGAATCAAGCGCACCCTGTACATTATCTTTTGTGACCTTGGATTTGATGTTCGAGGCCTGGCCGTGCTCCGTCTTGAGCTGAGAGGTAACATCGGATAGTTGCTTTGTAGTAGGGATATAAAGTGATATCAGTTCGGTACCGCGACCCTTCTTTGAGCGCAGTTCCTCCAGATGTTTCTTAAATTCATATTTAGAATGAGCAGATTGTTCTGACATATTGAAAATACTCCGAATTAAAGTGAACTATGATTATTTCATATCTTCGATTGTGGTGCATATGTACATCTAACATATAAATATAGATTGTGACACGGACCTGAGCAGACCCGTATCCTGCCCGTCAAATAAGGTGTGAGACCGAGCCGTCCTTTGAGAGAAGGACCACCCTGCTTATCTCAACATCATCGGCAATCAGGTATCCAAGATGTTCTGCAAGTTCACCTGAGAATTCAAGCACCTCCTCATGGGATGGCATTGCTTCACGTGGAAGCCTCTTTCTGGAGAAACCCAGGTGCATGTAAGCTTTAACCTCTATATAGTCCGGATCTGCCCTTCTTATAAGATAAGCATAAGCATCCGGGTTGAACATATTTACACCCTTGATCAGGGTTATACGTATAACGGTCCTTGTATCTTTTTTCCGAAGCACATCAAGTGACTCGTTTATCCTGTCCCAGAGACCAGGGGAGTTCGGGACACAGACCTTTTCATAGGTCTCCCTGTCCGGTGCATCAAGGCTCATGTAAAGCTGGGAAGGGTTGATCTTTTCCATCATCGCAGGTACGGTGCCGTTGCTTACAACAAAGGTTGTAAGGCCCTTACTTTTGAATTCCTCAATTAGTTCCGGCAGGTGAGGAAAAAGTGTGGGTTCTCCTGACAGGGATATTGCCACATGTCCGGGCTCATTGCCCTCCATCCAGAGCTCCCTTGGGGCAGATCCTCCAAAACCGGAAATTAACTTCCGCTGGGAATCGACACACGACCCCACTATTTCCACTGGAGAGTCCCATCCTTCGGGCATGGGTACATCAATCTCCGTGGGTCTCCAGCAATGCAGACACTTCTGATTACACATAAGTGTCGGCGTCATCTGCAGACAGCGGTGTGACTGAATGCCGTAAAAATGAGATTTGTAGCACTCGCCCTCGCCCTTGATAGCCCTGCCAAGCCAGAGGCAGGTCTTCACAGCAGAATGCTTGCCTGCAAGACTGTATCCCTGCTTTTTAAGGAGGGACTTAAAGTCCGTAATTTCCCGTACCTTTTGTCTTCTTCTGGACATTTGGCTGTAGTTAAATTTTCAGTATATATAAAGTATGGGTCGGACAAATGTATCCTGGAAATTTAATTTCACAAGATATGTGTCATTCTTCTAACCGGAAAAATGTCCTGAAAATCTCGATGGAATCCAGAAAGTCCTGTTTACCCATAAGCTCCCTGGTAGAATGCATTGCCAGCATCGGCACACCTACATCCACCACATGAACAGGCAGGTATTTGCTGAGCAAGGGACCCAGGGTCTTTCCCCCAGGTTCATCGGAATGGTTCACGAATTTCTGATATTCAACATCTGCCCTTTCACACAATTGCTGAAAAACCGCAATGGTCTCAACTTCCGAGGCATATGAACGATTTCCGCTGATCTTGATCGCCACACCTTTGTTCATTACAGGCTTGCTTGTGATGTCGCTTTTTTCACTGTAATTGGGATGGAAGCCATGGGCACCATCAGCCGATATTACAAAGATGTCCATTGACTTAGGGGTGGATACCTGTTCAGCTCCCTTTATGCCCGCATGCACTCTTTCCAGAACAGTGCTCAGCATCATGGAGTCAGCACCCTGTCTGGTCATGGAACCTATCTCCTCATTATCCATGAAAGCCACCATGTTGATCCCGTCCTTATGTTCCGATCCTGTAAGAGCCTTCATAGCAGCATAAACCATGGACAGATCATCTATTCTCGGACAGGAAACAAATTCTTCTTTTGAGCCCACCAGGATGCCCTCTTCGCGACAATAGACATTCAGGTCCATGTCCAGGATATCTTCAGGACTGACGCCGGCTTCCTTTGCAACCAGATTCAGCAGATAATCATCCTTGATCTCCTCTTCCATCAACAGGGTCATGAGAGGCTGCATTTCTTTCTGAACCTTGATCTCCATACCTTTATTGATATCACGATTCATATGGATTGCAAGATTTGGGATGGTAAGTATCGGTCTTTGGAAATCCAGGTGGATCAATTTAGGCCTGAGCACCTCATCGGACTTCACTGCTATCCTTCCGGCTATGGACAGAGGACGATCGAACCATGCACTCAGAATAGGACCGCCATATTTCTCCACATTCAGCGTCAGCATCCCTTCACGGTCAACCTCGGGATCGGGTTTTATTCTGAATCCGGGATTATCCGTATGCGCAGCGATCATCTTTACTCCTTTTTGGAGATATTGATCGCTCCCTACAGTAAAGCCCACAAGCATGGAAGGATAGGGGGATAGATAGTATTTCCCTGAAGCTTTTAACTTCCATGGCTTATCCATATTCAATTCTGTGAAACCTTCAGCATCAAAACGCTCTTTTATGGCATCCACTGTCTGAACCGGTGCTGTCGCTTTTTTAATAAATTCAAAAAAATCACTTATATATTCCATATAAACCACATGATGACAGAATCTTTTCTTTTGTCTTTGTCACCATAGTAGATAATAGATTCTAGGTATACTTATTGTTTCAAAATTATAGTGAAAAATGAAAAAAAGATTCTCCGGGAGAGAAGGGATTCATTATAAGGTTCAAACCCGGAGAAATGAATGGATTTTATTATAGATTCAATATTTGTGGTTCTTTGCCATCTCGACCATTGCCTGCAGGTTCTCGGTCGGTGTCTTACTGACAATACCACAGCCTGGTGCCAGCAGGCCTACTCCTGCGTCCAGTACCTTCTGTGATTCTTCCTTTACGACTTCCGGGGTCTGGTTCCAGAGAACGTTCACAGGATCAAGATTACCCACGATCACTGACTTGTCCACATTTCCAACAGCAGTTGCAACGTCCACATTCTGGTCAACACTTATGGCATCCACACCTGATGATTCCATGAGTGCAAGACCCTTGGTGGTATCACCACAGATGTGCAGCACTACAGGTACATCGGCCTCGTGCATTGCATCAACTATCTTTGCGTGATATGGTACAACGAACTTCTCATAGAACTCTGCACCAATAAGCTGGGCACTTGCTGTAGGATCGATGATCACCATTGTGTCAGCACCGTTCTCAACCATCTTCTTTGCATATGCAACACAGAAATCGGTTGCGAATTCCATAAGTGCAAGACCAAAAGCCTCGTCGGTGAATATGGCCATGAACCAGTCGTCACCATTGAGGTGCTGTGCAAGTGAGAAAGGACCGATCATACTGCCCATTACAGGGAGTTCGTCACCGTATTTGTCTGCGAGGATCTTGATGGCATCACAGACAACACCGATCCTTCCGTGATCAAGGCTATATCCTTTGAATTTCTCAATATCTTCTGTGTTACTTATCACATGACCGATAACGGAGGGTTGCTGCTCACGGGTTCCGGGTTTGATCTCACAACCGAAGAACTCGGCCTCTGCGGTAATGTCAAAGGGTACACGTACTGCCTCAAATCCGACCACAGTATGACCTGCTTCTGCAAGTGCTGCCATCTTCTCGGCATCCTCGTTGGCCTCAGGCCAGAAAGCTCCGCAAGCCTCCATCTGATCAACGGTACCTGTCTGTGTGACGGAGATCGCTGGCATCCTGTCAACAGGCTGTCCTGTAAGTGCACGTGCTAATCTCTCTTTGGGGGTATATTCTGCCATAATTTTAAGCTCCTGATATGTATAGTAATGGGAAATCTTGATTACTGAAATATATATTTTTCCATAGACCTCTGATTAAGCTTAAATATAAAGTGAATGAGGAATTTACCCGCAAATGTTAAGTAAGAGAAAAATTCCGCAAAAATATGTAAATCGGGATTAGAAGTAACTAGTAATAAGTAAGTCTCATGATAGTTTTTCTCTTAAAAAGCTTCCACTAAACAATACAAATAAAAATCAATTAGATGTAAGAATAATCAGGACTAAATCTATTAGAATAAGATTTGAAAATCAGTAAAGGCAATAGAAAAATATAAATACCAAATCACGTGCCCGTTTTAGAAGCATCATAAAAGAACAATGATAAAAGTCCTTCCATAAAAGAAATACTAGGATAAGACAATCATTTTAAATAAAAATGCTTTTTATCGAGATATATGTATTTTACGAGGCTTAATAATCAGCATGCATAAAAGTCCATATTCAAAAAAGAGTTTCAGAACTAAATTTCTATAAACTGGCAAGGCAGATATACTTGAACATCATAGGAAATTATATATATATAAGCGAAAGCATCTTTATACCGGGAGAAAGCATAGGCAGATTTTTGCAGATAGGTATAAAATTGCTTTGACCTTCAGGTGTAACAATGCAAAATATGTACAAGTATCTAAAAAGTGCAATAGAAGGTGAAACAAAAACCGAAAAACAACATGATCTTGATGTTTTTAAAAAGTCAGAGGAACTTGCTGTAAAATACGACATCGAGTATGATAATAAATCCTTTGTACCCACTGATCTTGAGATGGCAGATGCAACCTTTGAAGCAGGTATAGAACTGCTTCATACAGTGGGAGTCTACTGCAGAAGTACAGAAAGGATCATTCATATAGATGAAGAAGATATCCTGAAATCACTGAATGTTATTAATCCACTTGAGATTGGCAGACTTAAGGAAAAAGTAGCTATACCTCATCGGTATCCACTTGTGTCAATCCCGCCGGTGATAATAGGCGGACCAATGGGTGGAAGCGTTTCCGAGGAGAACTTCATTTTTATCAATTTAAGCTCGGTAATGGAAAATGTAGTCCAGGGAATCTACAGTGGTGCAATGAAGCAGTTCTGTGGGAAGTACATCAAACCGAAAAGTCCACTTGAGATGTTAGCAGTTCTGAAGGCAGCAAGACAGGAAAGGCTTGCCACAAAAATTGGAGGGCGCGAAGGGCTGGCACTTATGGGCCCAAGTACGCCGACGCTGCCGACATCATACCTGCTCGTATCGTCGGAGGAACTGTACTCGTGTAACGATCCGCAGGAAGTCTACATGGACGATCTAAAAGTTGATTATGAGACCCTTTCCAAGTGTATCTACCACCAGGAACACGGAAACCACTACCTTTCAGGACAGGTACCTGTTTTCGGAGGACCGTGTATCGGCTCACCTGAAGGCCTTGCCATCATCGATGTGGCAGAGACCCTGCAGTCAAAGGTGCTGGCACACTCAAGCATACACGCCTCAGGGGCGGTGCATGTAGATTCCGGTTCATCCTCCGCAAAGGAGATAATGTGGGCTTCCAATCTCTCATCCCTTGCGATCTCCCGTAACATGAACTATTATACTGCAAGATATTACTGGAACACAGCAGGAATATGCACCGAGATGATGTTCTACGAGACCGCAGCACAGGCAATCGGAGATACGGTCTGCGGAAGGGACATCCTGCTGGGACCCGTGGGATCCCGTGGAGGAGTTGCTGATCACTCGTCAGGCCTGGAATCAAGATTCATGGGAGAGATGGCACAGATGGCAACCCACCTCTCACTGGAGGAGGCAAACAGGCTCGTGGCAAAGATCTATTCAAAATACAGGGACAAACTCACAAATCCACCCAAGGGTAAGCCCTTTGACAAGTGCTACAGGATAAAATCAGAATACGATCTCGAGCCAACCGATGAATATAACTCCCTCTACAGGAAGGTTTCATATGAGATATTGGGGGATTTCCCGGGGGAGCCGGTGTGAAGATTAAAAGTAGATGCATGCATTCTTTCAGGACTTTGATTTTATTTTAAGTTCTTATTTTCCTCATTTTCCACAATGCTCATTTATTTATTCATCTCATACTTTTTTAAAAGTAACTAATATCGGAATTTTGTTTATTTGGTTTCTGCTGCATTGTTTTGATCACAGTAAATTCAGAACAAAGTAGATTCCGGTGAATTAAAATTACTAAACTCAAAACAAGTTTAAAAATAAAAAAAGAAAGGTTAGCCAGCGGTGATTAGTCGCTGGCTTGCTGGGAAGTGATAAACTATGTTATCACAGGGAATTTCTGATCTCAGAATGAAAGTCCGAGCTCTTCGAGCTTCTTGCGTGCACCGTCGTAGACCTTGACGTATTCATCGGTTGGTGTTACGGTAGCAATATCGTAACATTCCTGGAAGGTCTTACCCTCTGGCGCATTTGCATAGTTGCCTTCGTAAGAACTGACAAGAGCGTCAAGGATCTTGTTGACATCTGCGATGTCCATTCCTGCGGTTGCTCTTGCGACCTCACCCATCATTCTTGCTTCCATACCTGTGGTCTTGTCCTGGACAACACCCTTTGCAGCTGCCACACCGGAGAGTATCTCACGGCCTGAAGCTGTGTCGGTCATGGACTGGGCGGATGCTTCCAGCAGACACATCTCGGTACATGGACCTGCACATGGGTAGTACTGGTTACCTGAGAGCATATCAGTGAACTCTGAGATGGTCGCACATGTCCATCCTGCGATCATGAGGGTCTCACGGGTGTTGGTGGATCCCCAGCGGATGTGGACAGGACCGTCAAGGTGCCAGCTTGCATTGCTCATTACAAATGCATTGATGTGGGTTGCGATATCAACAATAGCAGTTTCTTCTACGCCACCGGCATAGCCACCAAAGATAGGCATCTGCTCATCCATGATGATGTCACTGTTACCCTGATAGTGAGCCATTACTGAAATTGCGTCAAGGTCGATCTTAAGCTCGTTGAGCTGGGAGACCTCGTGGCTGTCGCTGCTGATCTGGCCACCGGCACAGTCAGAAGCGATATTTCCCTGAGCGGACAGGGAAGTCTCTGGTCCCTATATGCCCATGCCAGGCCTTCCGGCCATTGATGCTGCGGTCTTGATCAGCCTTGTTTCGGTCTTGGCTGCAAGTACCTCGTAAGGACTCTTTGGAATTGGTGGCTTGCCACGGACTGTCATCATGACACCGTTGACAATTGTATCGACTTCCTTCTCAAGAGCATAGCTCATGTGAACAGGCATGAACATGTCTTCGGAAATCGGGGAACCGGTAGGACCGCCCTGCACGATCGGCTTTTTCTTGTCGCCTACGCTTCTTTTCCTGACGTTAACGGCATCCCTGCCGGTTCCGAGCACGAATTCCTTCTGGACGTTGTTGATAGCGTCCCAGATCTCATCTTCAGTGTATTTTACCACTCTGCTTGTGTCGGTACAGAAAATACCGCACTCGAGCAGCATCTCAAAACCTGCCTTGAACAGGTTTTCCATCATGTCCTTGTCGGTTGGGACGAATTCTCCCTTGAAGTCGAGGTTGTACTTCTGCTTGAGCTCCATTGCCTTCATCGGAATGGTCATCAGGTCCCAGTCATCCTGGGTCATCTTCTGACCTTTCTTTGCACGGTCAAAGAATTCAAAGCAATCAAGTGATCTTGAAAATGTCATCTTACATGCCTCCTTATTTCATAAGGTCAAGTGCCACACGAGCTGCATCTGCTGCATTCTCTGCTGTTGCGTCTGCCCCGATCTCCTCGATCCATTTATCGGATACTGGTGCTCCACCGAACATTATCTTCACGGAGTCCCTCAGGCCCTCTTCGGAAAGCATCTCAACTGTGTCCTTCTGGCCGAGCATGGATGTTGTCATGAGTGCTGAACCCACGAGCAGCATTTTCTTGCCCTTGTTCTTTGCAACTTCCTCAACCAGTGTGTCGTTTGGTACGTCAACTCCGAGATCCACGATCTTGAAACCGTTTGCACCGAGCATGGTTGTTACAAGGCGGTGGCCGATATCGTGGATATCTCCTTCCTGCACGTATGTGATTGCAAGACCTGCGCCCTCGTCAGCTTCTCCCTTCTCTGCTTCCATGATAGGCAGAAGGATTTCCATTGCGGCGTTCATTGCCTTTGCGGACATCATGATCTGTGGAAGGTAGATTTCTGCTGCCTCGAATTTGTCTCCGATTACCTTCATTCCTGGTGAAAGACCGTCGTTGATGATCTCAACAGGAGTGAGTCCGGCATCCAGGGCTTCCTGGGTAGCTTCGGCGCAACCATTGATGTTCTGATTTACAATGGTGTCCTTGAGTTTGTCTAAAATTTCCTGGTTTGACATATTTAGCCTCTTTATTATTATTGATGATTGGTAGTAAAAAAGAAAGTCAACAGGCTTCATCTGGCGAAACCCGCTGACAATACCAATAGATATTTACCTCAACTGTCCTCTGAACTTCTCACATGAGTTGATCTTTATGTCAAGAAGTTTCTCGATATTTGACTTAGCAGCAATTCCCTTTGGGGCACCTGCAACAGATGTGATGACACCAATACCCAGATCTTCTCTCAATTCTCTCATTACGTACTCGTCACTGAGGTCATCTGTGGTTACGTCCAGCTTCTTTGCAACGTAATCCTTTGCTTCTCCGATTCTCATGCCCTTTGAGAATTCCATTCTTGCAACAAGATCACCAGCTGCTCTTATTCCGCTCATTCCGGAGGTCATTATGTGGGAGATCGGCATACCCATCGGGTCGCCGACCCCTATCTATATGCCGTCCACGCCAGCAATTTCGACCATCGCCTTGCTGGCTCTTGATACAGCATCAACCGTCGGGGTCTCGAGCATTGGAATACCGCCTACACCCATACCCATGTTCACATGGCAGGGGATTGTTGAATCCTTAACAGCCTGTTTGATGAAGGTAACAGCTCTTCCAAGGTTCCATGCTGAAGATTTGCTGGTGTTGGTGTTTACAACAGGTCCGAATACATTGGCTCCTGCCTTTGCAACAAGTGCAGCCTGCTGGTGTGGCCAGAGACCTGCAAGCACTGTGCCGTCGTATTCCAGTTCACCGTGCATACCAAGCAGAAGTTCTCCTGCCATACCTGCTTCGATATAGATGTCAGGGAACTGCTTTCTCAGTGATTCGATCGCGTGGAGGGAGGCATACATGTCACCGTCACCTGCAGCACCGATCGTATCGAAGTTGACACCATCGGAACCGGATGCCATCATCCTCTGCATGATCCATACAATATCCCTTGTAAGATGCTTTGCAGAGTGCTCCATGGACTCTCTTGCCTCATCGAT